>Ga0208825_1000422_pt1 | contig 41669 bp, 32 predicted proteins | sample AD_UKC113_MetaG_FD_184450 | JGI IMG/M metagenome (GOLD analysis project Ga0208825, IMG submission 184450) | Active sludge microbial communities of municipal wastewater-treating anaerobic digesters from Hong Kong - AD_UKC113_MetaG (SPAdes)... | ecosystem: Engineered > Bioreactor > Anaerobic >... | reverse complement strand
TATTTTTCTACATACAGTATATCGCAAAAACGCCTTGAAGTCCAGTAGTTTCAATAGTTTTGCGAAGTTTTCAAAGATCGATATTACCTGTTTTTAACAGGAGTTATTGCAGTGGAATCAATATATAAGATAATTAACAGAAATTTAACAATTAATATTTGATTATTAGTAATATATACCTACATAAATACAGAATAATTGTAAAGTTATATTAAATACGATTAATAGCGTATTTAACATATATAAATGTATTAATATTATATTGGTGGTTATATTATATAGTGACTTCTAAAAAAAGGGGCTAAGAAAAATAACATGGTATCATTTTTAACTCAAGTAATAAACGGATTTTATTATTTTTTTTGTGTTATAAGCAACATAGTTGTTTATAAACTGGGTTTTATAGTTTTGCTGTTTTTAACCCTTATTGGTTATAAATTGTATTATAGGCTCGGGAAGAAAAATTATTGATATAAAAAATCAATTGATTTTTATATAGCTATTTTTGATAGCTATATGAGGTATATTACTTTTACTTTTAATTTAGCAAGGTGATTATATGAATGAATACAATATTGAAAAAAGAAGCGGCATATATACAAAAGAAACTGTGTTATACATTGCTTTAGGTTGGATATGTGCCTTTTTGTCACTTCTCATTTTACCGTATGTTTTTGGCGTTATTGGAGTAATTATGGGTATATTGGCTGCAAAAAACGGCAGCAGGCTTGGATTGCCAATTATAATGGCAAGCATTGTTCTTATGGGAATAGGATTGATGTTTAACAATGTAATTCTCGATTACACTATACGTAAATTCAATTTAGCAATTTTCAAGCTCGCTTAATATAGAAAATTGTGGAGGATAATAATGGAAGAAAAATCAAGGGGAAATCTGGTTATTATCGGTGGTGCTGAAGATAAAAAGGGTGAAAGCAAAATTCTCAAAAAAGTAGCCGAATTAGCCGGATTCGGTGAAATGAAATTTATTATTCTCACAACAGCTACTGAACATCCGGTAGAAGTTGGAGATGAATATTTAAATGTATTTCAAAGGCTTGGAGTAAACAATATTGAGGTTCTTGATATAAGTACAAGGGAGGATGCAAATAACGAGGAGAATTATCAAAAGATAGTTGATGCCGGTGGTATATTTATGACCGGTGGGGATCAGTTAAGAATAACCAGCATTCTTGGCGGAACTAAAGTTTTTACCGGACTTATAGAGGCATATCTCAAGGGAGTAGTTATAGCAGGGACAAGTGCCGGTGCTTCGGTAATGAGCAATACTATGATTGTTGACGGAAACAGCAATGACCCCGCAAGGAAATGTACACTTAAAATGGCATCCGGTTTGGGACTTCTTGAAGAGGCAATAATAGACCAACATTTTGATCAAAGGGGAAGATTTGGTCGTCTCCTTTGCGGTGTGGCCGAAAATCCGCATATGCTCGGCATTGGAATAGATGAGGATACGGCTATCAAGGTTTATCCCGATGCACATTTTGAGGTTGTAGGCTCATATGCCGTTACTATAATTGATGGAAAATCTATTATAAGCTCTAACGTATCCGAACTGAAACCCGATGAAATACTGGCAATTGCAAATGTAACGGTGCATGTGCTGCCGGAGGGATACGGTTTTGATATGAAAAGAAGGGAAGTTCTTAGGTTGCATTGATATATCAATCATTACTTAGTTTCAGGAGGAAGCAAGGTGCAAATTAATAATATACGTGTTTTTGCAGGAAAGAATATATACAGTTTTAAGCCGGTTATCAGGATGGAGGTGGATATAGGCAATCTATGTGAAAAACCTACCTGCGATATGCCGGGGTTTAATGAATATATAGTCGAACTTTTTCCCGGGCTAAAGAAGCATTGTTGTTCTCTCGGGTATGAAGGCGGCTTCATGGATAGGCTCAAGGAAGGTACTTACATTGGACATGTTATTGAGCATTCAATCATAGAACTTCAAAACTCTTTAGGATATGACGTGTCTTTCGGGAAGACAAGAATTTATGAGGAGCCTTCCGTTTATCATATAATTTATCAGTATGTGGATGAAAGGTGTGGAATAGAATGCGGAAAGACAGTTATTAATATTGTATCGGATTTTTTAAAGGACAAGCTCATGGACCCAAAACAATTTTCCGCCATATGTGATAAATTGAAGAAATTAAAGTATGAATCCGAACTTGGGCCAAGCACTAAAGCAATCTATGATGAAGCGGTTAAGAGGGGAATACCTGTTAAACGTATTGGAAACGGCAGCATTTTGCAGCTGGGCCTTGGCAAAAATATAAAACTTGTAGAAGCATCTCTGACAAGCTTATCAAGCTGTGTGGCTGTCGATATTGTATCGGACAAGTGTCTTACTAAGAAAATACTTTCTGACCATAAAATACCTGTACCCGATGGAGAGATTGTTTACTCTGAAGAAGAAGCGGTAAAAGCTGCTGAGTCAATTGGGTATCCGGTGGTGGTAAAGCCTTGTGACGGATGCCAGGGAAAAGGAGTTTCCACAAATTTGCTAACGGAATCGGAGGTAAAATCAGCTTATAAGGAAGCTTCCAAGCATAGCAAGGCAATAATGGTTGAATCTTATATTGAAGGTAAGGATTACAGGATACTTGTGGTTGGAGACAAGGTTTCGGCAGTTGCTGAGAGAAAACCGCCCTATGTTGAAGGAGATGGAGTCCACAATATAGCTGAGCTTGTGGAAATAAAGAATCAGGACCCTGCAAGAGGCGATGATCATGAAAAGCCTCTTACGAAAATTAGTATTGATAATGTGGCATTAGAGCTGTTAAAAAGAAACGGCTATACTGTCGACTATGTACCTAAAAAAGGAGAGATTGTTTACTTAAGATCAAATACAAACTTGAGTACGGGAGGTACTGCAAAGGATTGTACCGATGAAATTCATCCCGAAAATAAAAAGATTGCAATAAAGGCTGCAAAGGTTTTGGAGATTGATGTGGCAGGTATTGATATGAAGGTCCGGGACATATTAATGCCCATTGGCAAAGACAATGGTGCAATAATAGAAGTAAACGCTGCACCGGGGCTTAGGATGCATTTGTATCCGTCTGAAGGAAGGCCCAGGAATGTTGCAGCAGATATTTTAGATATGCTTTATCCGAAAGGCAGTCAACATTCCATACCCATTATTGCGGTTACCGGTACCAACGGCAAAACTACTACTACAAGGCTTATAAGGCATACAATAGCACTTAAGGGCAGTAAGGTGGGTATGACAACAACAAATGGCATTTTTATAGGTGATGAATGCATATTGGAAGGTGACAATACAGGCCCAATAAGTGCAAATATAGTGCTCTCAAGCAAAGAAACCGAGGTGGCTGTTCTCGAAACAGCGAGAGGAGGGATAATAAGAGGCGGATTGGGCTATGACCTTGCTGATGTGGCTGTCATAACAAACATAAGCGATGATCATATAGGCCTTGACGGAATAAAGGATATTGGGGATTTGGCATATATTAAATCGCTGGTTGTTGAGGCGGTAAAGCCGGAAGGAAGTTCTGTATTAAATGCCGACGACCCTATGATTGAATACCTGTTAGGAAGGGCACGAGGTAATATTATTTTGTTTTCCACCGAAGCCACTAATAAATATATTGCAAGGCATATAAAAAGAGGAGGTGTTGCCGTATACTTAGATGAAGGTTATATCCATATCTATGATAAGAAGGACTTAAAAGTAATTGAGGTTAATAAAATTCCCATTACATTTAACGGATGTGTAAAATGTAATATTGAAAACTCGCTTGCTGCAGTATCTGCACTGTATGCTGCAGGCATTCCGTCGGAGCTTATTGAGATGGGGCTAAAAACATTTATGCCCGATGAAAAATTAAACCCGGGAAGGTTTAATCTTTTTGATATGGGAGACTTTAAGGTCTTGCTGGATTATGGACATAATCCGGCCGGATTCAAATGTGTGTCGGATTTTGTATTATCTCAAAAGGCCAAAAGATATGTGGGCATAATTGGTGTGCCTGGAGACAGATCCAACGAGAGTATAAAGGAATCGGGAATACTTTGCAGTAAAGTGTTTACAGATATTTATATCAAAGAGGACAATGACCTAAGAGGAAGACAACCGGGTGAAGTAGCTCAATTACTGTATGACACCATAATAGACCAGGGATTTAAAAAGGAAAATGTAAAAATTATCCTTTCGGAAGCTGAGGCATTGGAAACGGCTATAAAGAATGCAATACCGGGAGATTTGATAGTTATGTTTTATCAAAAATTTAATCAGTCATTGAAAATTATAAAAAGCCATATGAAATCAAAAGTACAGGAAGAGCTGCCGGCATAACGATTTGGACTGCTGCTTTGATATAAATTTTTTCCGGTTTTTTAGGTCATATCTTTGAACTCTTTAAATTTTACAGTATAATATAAGAATGGCTAAGTGTTATATATTTTTATAAAAAACTTATATGAAATTAAAGAGAGGTTTTGGAGATGGTAGATAAGGAAAGAGTCAAAGCGGCAGTCAGAGAAATTTTAATTGCAATTGGTGATGATCCCGACAGGGAAGGTCTGAAAGAAACTCCTGACAGGGTTGCAAGGATGTATGAAGAGATTTTTGCCGGTTTGCATAAGGATCCCAGAGAGTATGTAAAGGTTTTCCAGGAGGAGAATCATGAAGAAATTGTGCTTGTTAAGGATATTCCTACATATTCTATTTGCGAACACCATTTGCTTCCGTTTGTTGGTGTAGCCCATGTGGTGTATATACCCAGGAAGGGAAAGATAATGGGGCTTAGCAAGTTGGCCAGAATAGTGGACACTATTGCTAAAAAACCACAGCTTCAGGAAAGACTGACAAGTGAAGTTGCCGATGTGCTTATGGACACAATTAATCCCATCGGAGCAGCAGTTGTTATGGAAGCGGAGCATTTATGCATGACTATGAGAGGCATAAAAAAACCCGGATCAAAGACAATAACATCTGCATTAAGGGGAATTATTAAAACCGATGCAAGGACAAGAGCAGAGGTTATGGCATTGATTAAGGAATAATTATTGGAGTCTCTTTTAATTTATATAAATATTTAATTTTTTTCGAAAATTGATGAAAAGCTATGATTTAGAAGGATGAAATTATATTATAAGTAACATTTTAGTCAATACTTGATTAAAAATATATTATTTTTTGCCGAATTATAGTATAATTAAGAAAAATGTATAAAAGGACAAGCAATAGGTTCTGTTTATAATGGCGAAATGCTAGAATCCTTCTAAGGAGTGGATCAAATGGATGTTAAAAATAAGGTTAATGTTAGAATAGCCGGTAAAGATTATACTTTGGTTGGTGTTGAGTCTGAGGAATATATACAGAAAATAGGTCTTTTTATAGATAAAAAAATGAATGAAATTATGAAGATCAATCCAAGGCTTAGTACGTCTATGGCGGCTGTTCTTACTGCAATCAATATAGCTGACGATTACTATAAATCTTTTGAGAATGAGAAAAAGCTCCAAAAGGATTTAAGTGATCTAACTGCCGAATTTGAAAGGCTTAAGGAGGTAAATAAGGCTTTAGCAAGTGAAAATGCAGCATTGCAAAGCAAAAATACCGAGCTTCAGCTTGAACTCGCCAAAAAAGAGGCAGAGCTTGGAGGAGTAAAGAATACAATCGGTAAAGTACGTCATAGATAATATTTTTAATATAATTAAAGGGCGGTGGTTGGATGGACGGTTATATCAGTGTTTCAAACTTGGCACTTCTCACGGTTACAGCAGCTGTATTAGTTTCGGCTGTTTTTTTAATTATTTTCCTCAAAAATCTCACTGATTGCGTAAAGGTGATTCGTTCTCTACTTAAGAACAATATGTCGAATATTGACGAAAGTTTAAAGAAAATGCCTGCAATTACTAAAAATATATCAGAGATGTCCGAGACCGCTAACAGAGAGGTTAAGGCAATTGAGTCTGCTATAAGCAGTATAGGGACGGCAGTAGAGGAAACTTCCGCAACTGTCATAAAGATCAAAAACGATTTTGGAGAGATATCTAATTTAGTTAGAGCCCTTAAGTTTATAAAGCGGTTGTTTAGATCAATGACTAAAAATAGTAAATAACTAGATATTTTTAAAATATCTATAATTATCGTTAAAAAGTGGTTACAATAGAGGTTTGGAATGAAAAATGATATTGAATTACTTGCACCGGCCGGCAACTGGGAATCGTTCTTAGCTGCTGTGGAAAATGGTGCAGATGCTGTTTATCTCGGGAGTAAATACTTTAATGCCAGGCAGAATGCCGGCAATTTCGATAGGGAGCTTCTTATGGAAGCTCTAAAATATGCCCGGGTAAGAAATGTAAAGGTCTATCTTGCATTAAATACACTTGTTCTCGACGATGAAATTAAAGAGGCTTTGAAGGTAGCCGTTGATGCCTATGTAATGGGTATCGACGGAATAATTGTGCAGGATATGGGTCTTGCACGCATATTAAGGCAAATAATACCTGATTTAGAACTACATGGTAGTACCCAAATGACCATTTACAACAAAGAAGGTGCCAATGTCCTTGAAGAATTGGGTTTTAAAAGGGTGGTGCTGGCCAGGGAGCTATCTATTGAGGAAATTTCTCATATTTCAAAAAGTACATCTATTGAGACAGAGATATTTGTCCATGGTGCTTTGTGTGTCTGTTATTCGGGGCAATGCCTTATGAGTAGTCTTATAGGCTCAAGAAGCGGCAATAGGGGTAAATGTGCCCAGCCTTGCAGACTTCCCTATGAGATGATTTCAGAAAATTCGAGTGACAGGTTCAAAGGTAAAAAAGGCTTTCTTTTAAGTCCAAAGGATTTATGCTCTGTCCCTCTGCTCGAACAGCTGCTTGATTCAGGAGTTGCTTCACTCAAGATAGAAGGAAGAATGAAGCAGCCTGAGTATGTAGCTACGGTTGTGAGAATATACAGAAAATATATAGATAGATATTTTGACGGTACAATAACAAAGATTGATCCTTGTGAAAAAGAAAATGACATGAATGAGCTCATGCAGATTTTTAACAGGGGAGGCTTTTCAAAGGGATATCTCGAAGGGAAGACAGGAAGGGATATGATGTGTTATGAAAAGCCCAAAAACTGGGGCATATATATTGGAAATGTTGTTTCATTCAATAAAGCCACCGGTATATTGAAAATGAAGATGACGGAAGAACTGTCCATAGGTGATGGAATTGAAGTGTTTAACGGGGAGAATGTAAATCCCGGTACCGTTGTGACATATATAAGGACGGAAGACGGTAAAAAAAATTTCGCACAAAAAGGTGACATAGCCTATGTTGGTGATATAAAAGGCAATGTACCGAAGGGATGCAAGGTTTACAGGACATCAAGCAAGGCATTGAACATGCGTGCAGGTGAGACTTTTAACGGAAAAAACTTTAATCGAAAAGTTAAGATAGAAGGGATATTGTCAATTAAACAGAATTCTCCCGTAACACTAAGAATTTTCGACGGTGACAATACTGTGGAAGTTTCTTCGGAAAAACATCCGGAAATAGCGTTAAATAAGCCTATTACAAGAGAGAGGATAGAAGAGCAGCTTTACAAGACAGGAAATACTCCTTTTGTTTTTGAGAAGCTGGATGTGAGTCTGGATGATAATTTGACCGTGCCTGTAAGTGAAATAAATAACCTAAGAAGAAAGGCATTGGAGGAGCTTTATAATAAAAAGGCGGCAGGCAATATTGAAAAAAGAGCGGAATCTCTTGGGGAATGGGAAAAAGATTTGTTTGATTTCCCGGGAAATGGTCGAAAAGCAAAAAACGATGTTAAAATTTCCGTCTATTTTTTTGAGTGGAATGAAAATTGTCAAAACAACGCAGTTTATGATAATGTTGATATAGTTTACATCCCGTTTAAGGAGTTTGTGGACTTAAAAAAATTAAACCGTTTTGATAACATCAGAAAAAGGGGATGTAGTATATATGCCGCTTTACCTGCAATTACCCGCGGCAATTATGACAATATTATAAAATCAAAGCTTTTGCAGGTTGTTGACAGCGGAATTATAGAAGGCTTGCTGCTTGGTAATATAGGGCAGCTTGAATATGTAAAGGATATTTCAAATATTAAAATAAGGTGTGACCATAGCTTTAATATTTTTAACAGCATGTCGTTACGGCAGCTTTACGATTTAGGAGCTGTGGGTGCAACATTATCTCCCGAATTGAATATTGAACAGCTCAAGAATATATTGGGCTGCCTTAATGTCGACAAAGAAGTAATTGTGTACGGAAGGCTTCCTGTTATGGTAAGCGAGTATTGTCCGACAGGATGTGTTGTAGGCATGAAGGAATCGAAAAAAGATTGTGGACCTAAACCATGCAAGGATAGATATTTTCTTAAGGATCGCATTGGTGAAAAATTTCCCGTATTATGCGACAATATCGACTGCAGAAGCACAATTCTAAGCTCTGACAGATTGTTTGCACCTGAAGTTATAAAGGATTTGAGAAACAACGGACTTGATACTTTAAGGCTTAATATATGGGATGAGACTTTAGAGCAATTGAATGGATTGATAGCTATGTTGAAAGACAGTACTGAAGAAGGATATAATAAGCATAATAGCTATAACGGTCTTGATGAAATAATCCATAGGGAAGGAACATTTAAGGGGCACTTTTTTAAAGGTGTATAGCTTCAGTAAAAATGCAGTTTTATATTTATGAAATTTTATTTTTATATGAAATGAGAGGGTTGGGGTATAAATGGAATCAAATAAAGTTAAAATTTTTGTAGAAATTTGTAGAAATGGTGTTACTCTTCCGGAGTATGCGAGACATGGAGATGCAGGCATGGATATTTTGGCGGCAGAAGATGTAGTAATTAAGCCTGGAGAAACGGTGATTATACCTACGGGACTTAAAGTTGCCATCCCTGAGGGGTATGAGCTGCAGGTAAGGCCTAGAAGCGGTATATCATATAAGACTCCCTTGAGGCTTTCCAATTCGCCAGGCACCATTGACAGCGGATACAGGGATGAGGTTGGAATAATTATGACCAATACATCAACCAAATATGATACCCATGACCTGCTGCCCATTAGCAGTACGGGCAATATAAACGGAGCATATTACATAAAGAAGGGTGACCGTGTTGCACAAATAGTTCTGCAGGTTGTTCCGCAGATTGTTTTTGAGACGGTGGACTCTGTAAAAGATATTGGCATCGATCGTGGAGGCGGATTTGGCTCTACAGGTACAAAGTAGAGTGGATATACAAAGTAGAATCGATAGATAAGCAGTAGAAAAGGGCTGTTTCAAAGCTACCTCGAGGATAGTGTTAAACAGCCCTTTTAATTATTCAGCAGATTCTATAGCTTCAATCAATGGCTTTAAATCCTTATAAGCCTCAAGGAATGTACATTTAACATTCCGGACACTTCTTATGGCATCATAGAAGTCTTCATACTCTTCCTTGTATCCGCCTTCCGATTGAATGGTTTCGATATGATCCGGAGTGTTTTCCTTTTTGATTGTTATATTTTTATCCTTTATAAACATGGTTCCTTCAGTTCCTAATATTTTAAGAAGTCTTTCGTTGTAGCCTACCGCACTGAAATAATAATTAAACACACAGCTTACGTTATTTGATGTGTTAAAGAGAAAACTCATTGAGTCTATTTCTCCTATTTGGGGATTGATGCTTTTTGTAATGGCTTTTCCTTCTTGTATTTCTCCGAAAAGATCACGAAAAACAGCCATATTATGTACACCGCCATCTGTTATAAACCCGCCAATAAATTGGTGTTTTCTACGCCACTGGGTCTGGGCGTATTTGTTGCTCATTTCCAAATGACTAAAGCAGTCCCAGATTGCAGAATAAGGTTTACCTATGCTGCCGCTGTCTAAAAGCTCTTTAGCTCTGATATAAAGAGGGTCATACCTGAAGTTTTCCGCTACCATCATCACTGTTTTGTATTTTTGTTCGAAAGTGAGCATTTCCTCTGCTTCCTTCATATTAGCGGCAAGGGGTTTTTCAACCATAACATGCTTGCCTGCATCAAGAGATTCTTTAGTTACTTGATAATTTAGGTGTATGGGAAGCAAAATAGTTACAGCTTCAACTTCAGGGTCGGATAAAATCTGCTTATAGTCTGTAACATAAGGAACATTTCCAACTATTTGAGCAAATTCCTTTGCCTTTTCTTCAGTATGGTTGCATACTTTGATAATTTCAAACTTTTCCTTCAATTGCTTTAAACCGGGCCAGTGAAGGTCTTTAGCCGCTATTCCGCATCCTATTACGCCAAGTTTTACGGGTTTCATAATATTCCTCCCTATTTTTGATTTTGATTTCATTAGCAATTATTTTTTTCATGTTTAGAAAATGACATTGTATGGGTAGTAATAATTACAGTGAATTTTATATAAAATAATTAATGCCGTTTATAAAAAGGTAATATCATTATGAATGTCGTATTATATTATGAACATTGATTGCTTTTCATATGCCGTTAAACATATGATAAAATATTAATACATTAAATACGTTATTAATTATACATTTAGCAGAAGATAAGTGTAAAAGATTAATCGTATTTATTATTGATAAGTTCCAATACTAATATTACAATTTTAAGAGCAAAATATCAATAGAGCAAATATCAATAAGAAATGTTTAAATGAGGAATATCCAAGGTGTAAATTTGCATGGAAATATTATAAAAAAAGGAAAATAAATTTCGGTCATTCTTTAGGTAATATTTATAAAAACATATAAAGTATACTAGGTATTTTAACGATATAAATATTTGCCTGGGGTTTTCAAAAAAGTATTGTAAACCCATTAAGAATATATTACTATATCATTTATGGGGAGATGATTTCATGAGTAACACGGAAATGATAGCACTACTATTAGCAGGCGGTCAAGGAAGCAGACTCGGAGTCCTCACTAAAAATATCGCAAAGCCAGCTGTTTCGTATGGCGGAAAATACAGAATTATCGATTTTTCCCTTAGCAACTGTATAAATTCCGGAATAGAAACTGTTGGTGTCTTGACACAATACCAACCTCTAGAACTTAATGCACATATCGGTATTGGAAAGCCTTGGGATCTTGATAGGATGAACGGTGGAGTCACCATATTATCACCGTACATGAAAGAAGAAGTGGGTGAGTGGTATAAAGGAACTGCAAATGCGGTTTACCAGAACATCCATTTTGTTGATAAAATTTCTCCTGAATATGTAGTAATTTTATCCGGTGATCATATTTATAAAATGGATTATTCGCTTATGCTTAAGGAGCATAAAAAGAATAAGGCTGATGCAACAATTTCGGTTATAAATGTATCATATGATGAAGCTAGCAGACTTGGAATTATGAAAACCGACCCGGACGGAAGAATAATTGAATTTGAGGAAAAGCCTAAAGTCCCAAAGAGTACTTTAGCTTCCATGGGGATTTACATATTTACCTGGGAGGTTTTAAGAGAATATCTCGTTAAGGACAACGAAGACCCCAACTCTGATAATGACTTTGGAAAAAACATCATACCCAGTATGTTGAATGATGGAAAAAGAATGTTTGCATATCAGTTTGAGGGATACTGGAGGGATGTCGGTACTATTGAGGCCTTCTGGAAGTCAAATATGGAGCTTATTCAAAGGGTTCCCATATTCAATCTTTTTGATCCTACATGGAAAATATATACACCAAATCCCATAAAGCCGGCTCATTATATCGGGCCTAAAGGAGTCGTAAAAACATCCATAGTATCGGAAGGCTGTATGATATATGGTACAGTCCGCAATTCTGTTATTTTTCCTGGAGTTTTTGTTGATGAAAATACTGTAGTTGAAGATTCCATAGTAATGACTAACTGTAAAATCGGGGCTAACTCGTATATCAACAAAAGTATATTGGGAGAGAATGCAATAATAGGCGACGATGTCAAAATAGGAGTAGGTGAAGTGGTAGAAAATGAATTAAAGCCTGCAATTTACAACTGTGGTATAACTGTAGTTGGTGAAAGCTCGTATGTACCGGATGGTGCAGAGTTAGGTAAGAATGTTGTTATAGACAATTTTGTTACTACTGACGATTATTGTTCACTTAATGTTCCGTCAGGAAAAAGTGTATTTAAAGGCGGTGTGTGCGATTGAAAAATGCAATGGGGATTATTCTCACAGGCGGGAATAAAAGCGGTATGAAGGAATTATCTTCAGTCAGGGCTACAGCAGCTATTCCTGTAGGAGGAAAGTACAGAGCAATTGATTTTGTTCTGTCTAATATGGTTAATTCGGGTATTACTAATATAGGAGTATTGACGCAGTATAATTTCCGCTCCCTGATGGATCATTTGGGTACAGGAAAAGAATGGGATTTGGATAGGAAAAACGGTGGTTTGTTTATATTTCCCCCATATCTATCAGATGATGGCTCGGGATGGTATAAAGGAACTGCAGATGCGATGTACAATAACCTTACATATTTGCTGCGAAGTAGTCAGGAGTATGTTATTGTGTCGGTAGGAAACAGCGTTTGTAAGATGAATTTTGAAAAAATGCTTGATTACCATATACAAAAGGGTGCCGATATAACAATAGCATACAGGGATATGAGTGACTTATATCCCGAGGATTTGACGCTTTTGGGTATCTTATCGGTTGATGATGATCAAAGAATAACAGATTTTGAAGAAAAGCCCTTAAGGCCTAAAGGAAATTTAGGGTCTATGGGGATTTATGTAATGAAGCGTGAGCTTCTTATATACCTTTTAGAGGAGTGCATTGCACATGGCAATTATGACTTTGTGAGGGATGTGCTCATTAAAAAGCTGGATTCGCTTAAAATTTACGGTTACAGATTTAATAGCTATTGGAGAAGCATAAGCTCTATTAAAATGTATTACAAGTGCAATATGGAGCTTTTGGATCCCGATATATGCTGCCAGTTGTTTGTTGACGGCGGTAAAATATATACTAAGGTTAAGGATGAACCGCCCGCAAAGTATAATGATGAGGCTGAGGTTAGAAATTCCATAATTGCGGACGGCTGCATTATTGAAGGAAATGTTGAAAACAGCGTTCTTTTTAGAGGTGTTACAGTTAAAAAAGGGACGAGTATTAAAAACTGCATAATCATGCAGGGAACAGTTATTGAGCCGGGTTCATCTCTTGAATATGCTGTTGTTGACAAAAATGTCCTTATTACGGAAGGAAAGAACCTTAAAGGTGATCCTGAGTGGCCTATTATTGTAGGACGAAGAACAGTTGTTTAGACAAAAGTGAAAAATAGGTAATTATGGAACGAACTGCTAAGATAATTAGGAGTTCGTTTTTAATGTATATTAAACGATAAATAACGTATTTAATGAAGTTTGCTCTGCTGGATGAAATAGTTTAATTATTTATAATATAATGTATTAAAAAAGAATAAATATAAAAAATTCTGAAAGTACATACTGGCAGGAGGAGCAGAATGAAACTAATAAAAAAGCTTACTTTTTGGATTGTCGCCATTTTGTCCTTGACTTTCATGTTTGTTCAATGTTATGCATCAATTAATTTTAGGGGAGAGCAGGATACCAGTATAGTTACCGGACTTACAATTCTTATCGATTTTTCAGATTGCCCCTGGGAAGTATCAAAAGAAGAAATGAATGACCTTATTAATAAAGAAGGATACACCGGATTTAACAACAATGGGTCAATGAGAGACTATTTTTTTGATATTTCGGAAGGTAAACTATTATATACTAACGATGTATTCGGTTACTACAGAGCTCAAAAACCTAAATCCCACTATAATGACACTACTGCTAAAGGAAGGGACAAGGAACTTGTAAATGAAGCATTGAAGTTTATGAAAGAAAACGGTTATGATTTTACAAATCTAACAGTGAATAATAACAAAATGGTTATTGCTGTTAATGTCCTGTATGCAGGGGAGCCAGGTACTGAATGGGGTAAAGGGCTATGGCCTCATCAGGGAGAGATAGAAAAATTTTATTGTGGGGATATCTATATTAGCAGATACCAGATCAGTAATATAGATGCAAGTCCTACAATAGGCACTTTAGTGCATGAAAACTGTCACCTTGTGTGCGGCTATCCTGACCTCTATGACTACGGGCATGATTCAAACGGTGTAGGAAGGTATTGTATTATGGGAAACAATCATGAAACAAATCCCCAGCCTCCAAATGCATTTTTAAGAAGTGTAGTATCGGGGTGGGGAAGCGTTACGCAGTTGAATGGCCTGCCTGATAAAACAAAAGTCACAATCAAGTCAAACTCTTCAGATGTTTATGCTTATTACGGGCCTAATGCAAATGAGTTTTTTATCATTGAAAGTGTGGTGAAAAAAGGCAGATGGTCGGAAGTTCCCGATGAGGGACTGGTTATATGGCATATTGATATAAACGGAAGCAATGATAATCAGGAAATGACCAGTGAAAAACATTATAAGGTGTCCCTTGAACAGGCAGATGGATTGTATGAGTTGGAGAAAAACATTAATGAAGGTGGAGAGGGAGATTTGTTTCATTACGGTTATAAGGACAGATTTGATTCAAACACAATACCCAATTCAAACTGGTGGAATAATGAAAACTCCGGATTTGCCATTTCCGATATTAGTGCCGTAGGTGACACCATGACTTTCATCATACATAATTCCAATCAATCTGTTCATACTCCAACTGCAACAATAACACCAACCCCAACCGTAACTCCAACAGCTTCAATGACAACAGTAACACCAACAGCAACCACACCAACTTCAATAACAGCAATTGCCCCAACAGCAACACTAACTCCTACACCAACTCCATCAACTCAGACAACGCCAACTCCAACAGAAACTTTGACAGCAACACCAACAGCGACTTCAACAGCAACACCAACAGCAACTCCAGAGAGCCTTTTTACTATAAGCGGCTATATTATGCCTGATTTTTTAACAATAAATGATAACCCGATTGTAATGAAGGGGTTTACGGTCAGTGTTTGCGGAACTGATATTTCTAGCGTATCAAATGAACGAGGATATTTTCAAATCAACGGGCTCAAAGCAAGTGATACCGGATATGATGTTGAAATTTCCAAACCTAACTATTTTACCCTAATTATCAGCACAGGTGACGTTAAAGAAGATGTTGTACTGTCGGAGAAAAATGACCCTATTATTATGTGGTGTGGAGATGTAAATCAAGATGGCATCATTAATTTAGCGGATATTGTAAATCTTGCATTATTATTTAACTCTATAGATGGGGATTCTAAATATGATGAAAGCATGGACTTTAATCTGGATGGTGTTATTAATTTGAGAGACTTTTATGTTGTTTCAAAGCATTTTAACAAAACACAAAATGATTATTTGGAAAGCATGAACAAACAATGATTTTATTTTAATTATGACTTGATTATATTATGATTTTAAATTAAAATTAAATGAAAAAAGATTGCAAATCATTGAGGATATGTCTTCGGGAATACTAAGTTATTTATGGGGCAATCCTTAGAACTAATAGATTTAATAAAAAAAGGAGAATCGAAATGGACAAAATTAAAATGAAAGTTCCTCTTGTTGAAATGGATGGGGACGAAATGACCAGGATAATCTGGAAAATGATAAAGGATATTTTACTTGAGCCATACATAGAGCTTAAAACCGAGTACTATGATTTAGGCCTGGAATACAGGGACAAGACAAATGACCAGGTTACAATCGATTCGGCTAATGCAATTAAAAAGTATGGTGTTGGCGTAAAATGTGCTACAATTACTCCTAATGCAGACAGGATGACAGAGTACAATTTGAAGCAGATGTGGAAAAGCCCAAATGGTACAATAAGGGCAATTTTAGATGGAACAGTATTCAGAGCACCTATAATAGTTGACAGCATTAAGCCATTTGTAAGCACATGGAAAAAGCCTATAACTATTGCAAGACATGCATACGGTGATGTATACAGGGATGTTGAGTACCGTGTTGAAGGTGCCGGAAAGGCCGAGTTGGTATTTACATCGGAAAGCGGAGAAGTTACGAGACAAACCATCCATGATTTTGATGGAGCAGGTATAATTCTCGGAATGCACAATCTCGACAAATCAATTGAAAGCTTTGCAAGAGCATGTTTTAACTATGCTTTAGATATGAAGCAGGATTTATGGTTTGCTACAAAGGATACAATATCTAAAAAATATGACCACACATTTAAAGATATATTCCAGGATATCTATGATAAAGAATACAAGCAGAAATTTGAAGCGGCAGGCATTGAATATTTCTATACATTGATAGATGATGCTGTGGCTCGCGTTATAAGATCTGAAGGCGGATATATATGGGCTTGCAAGAACTATGACGGCGATGTTATGTCGGATATGGTTGCAACAGCATTTGGAAGCCTCGCAATGATGACATCCGTTTTGGTATCACCTGAAGGATACTATGAATTTGAAGCTGCACATGGAACTGTTCAAAGACATTATTACCAGCACCTTAAGGGACAGGAAACATCAACTAATTCAATGGCTACATTGTTTGCATGGACCGGAGCCCTTAAAAAACGCGGTGAATTGGACGGAATAAAAGAGCTTGTTGACTTTGCCGACAAACTTGAAAAGGCATCCCTACAGACAATCGAAGAAGGTGTTATGACAAAGGATTTGGCACTATTGTCTGAAGTAAAGGATAAGAAGGTAGTTAATACAGAGCAGTTCTTAAGAGAAATAAATGACAGACTGGTAAAATTGCTCCAGAAATAATCAGACTATTAATTCCAGTGATTAATACCAGTGTATGTAAAAGGCCCTCAAATCAGTTTATGAACCGATTGAGGGCTTATGTTTTTATAATTATTGATCGATCACTATTTTTTTACCTTTAGTTTTTTAAAAAGTTTAGGTTTCTTATGTTCGTCATCGCCGCTTTTTACGTCTGCAAGATCTAATATAAACATGAATATGGGTATACCTATTATAAGTCCCCAAACCTTAAAAAAGTGCTCACCGACAAGAAGTATAAAAAACGTGATAAACACGGGAAGTTCTGTTTTTGACGACATGAGCTTGGGGTTTAGCACATACGCTTCAATTGAGTGAAGAACTGCAATCATAATCCATACCGCCAGAACAAGGTTTATACCACCATTATTAAAAGCAATGAGGCTAAGGGGTATAAGGGAAATAAAAACACCGGCGACCGGAATAAGACCGAGAACAAAAATCATCAGCCCAAGACCAAGAACTTGATTGAAACCCATAAAATATAATATGATTGTTGATAGAATACAGTTTATAAATGCTATGGCAAATTGTGCTTCTATGACCTTACCGAATGAGTTGACAAACTTATTACCGAAATATTCAATTTCAACATAAAAGACTGAAAACTTGCTGGTCTTAAACTTGGAAAAAAATCTTTGTATTCTGCTTTTTTCCAAAAGAAAGAATAGACTAAGTATAAGGGAAAGTAAAATATCCAGACCCAGTCTGCTAATGCTGCTGGCTGATTTAGCCATTATATCTAAACCTTGGTGCAAATAATCAGACAACTTTATATCTTTTATATTGAATTGTTTTAAAAATGACATTATACTTTTCTCCAGCTCAGTCTGATGAGGCTTGGTATAGAAAGCATAAATCTGGTTTACTACATTCTTTATCTCGCCTATTATCAAAGGCAGAAAATTATATAATCCGACAGTTACGCCTAAAACTAAAAGCAGGTATAGAGCTACTGTTACTATTTTTTGTTTTATCTTTACTACTCTCGATATTTTGGCACTGATAAAGCTTTGAGCTCTATGTATTAGGTATGTAAATATAAATGTGAGAAGAAAAAGATTCAACATACTTCTCATAAAATACAAAAATAATGCGAGTATAAGAAGAATCATAATCCTTCTGGTTGATTCTTTTTTAAAAAAGTTGATTATGATTTCCATTAACTAGATTAACCTCCTATTTAAGTAGTTTTGAGGATGAAATGTGTTTAAGTGACTTTTTATAGTAACCTAAATTATATCGGAATAACGTACTACATTCAATACAAATAGAGTTTAATTTAATAAAATTTCTCTATTCATTGCCGTTTTTGTACTGCAGATTGTATAAGTTGAAGTACATGCCTTTTTTTGAAAGCAGCTCCTGATGAGTACCTGTTTCCCTTATTTTGCCCTTGTGAAGTACTACTATCATATCGGCATGTTGAATGGTTGAAAGCCTGTGAGCAATTACAATTGTAGTACGATTTTTGGTTATCTTTTTCAACGCATCCTGGATAAGCTGCTCTGTTTCGGTGTCAATATTGGCTGTAGCTTCATCAAGTATCAGAATCGAGGGATTGTATGCAAGTGCTCTTGCAAAGGCTAACAACTGCCTTTGACCTGCTGAAAGCGTAGCACCGCGTTCTTTTACTTCTTCATCATACATGTTATCGAATTTCTCAATGAATTTATGAGCATTTACATTTTGTGACGCACGTATGACTGCTTCATCGGATATATCATTATTGAGCTTGATGTTATCCTTGATTGTGCCGCCAAATAAAAACACATCCTGCAGAACTACCGACATTAACTTCCTCAATGATTTTTTGCTTATTGATTTTACATTTATTCCATCAATGCTTATTTCGCCCTTTTGTATCTCATAAAGCCTGTTGATGAGATTTATAATGGATGTTTTACCAGCACCGGTTGCACCTACTATGGCTACGGTTTTACCCTTTGGAACCTTAAAGCTTACATCCCTTAAAACCCACTCTTCGTTATTATATGCAAACCAAACATTTTTAAATTCGATATCTCCTTTAATATTTTTAATATCCGGCAAATCATTTCCATCATCTTCCTCAGCAGAGGTATCCAATATAAGGAAAATTCTTTCGGAGGATGCCATGGACGATTGCAGTATGTTGTACTTTTCGGACAAATCGTTTATGGGCTGGAAAAACATGGTGATATAATTGACAAATGCAAACATGACACCAAATTGAAGAGTTCCGCTTATAACATCTCCGCCGGCAAACCACAGAAGTACCGACAGACACAATGCAGATATAAGGTCATTTAGGGGTCTGAACAGACCAAAGGCAACAATTTCTTTCATACCGGCCTTATAATATGATGTGTTTATTTCTTCAAACTTTTTATAGTTTTCTTTTTCCCTTCCAAATACTTGTATTATACGCATGCCTGAAATATTCTCATACATTGATGTGTTGATTTTAGCAAGGAGAACCCTCACAGACCTGTATATTGAACGTATTTTGATTCTAAATATTCCGGCAGCTATTGCAACAACAGGCAATACACCAAGAACAATGAGAGCGAGCTTATAATTTAAGCTTAGCATTATGATGGATATTCCGACTAATATGGAAATGTCCTTTACCAGATTGACCAGTACGTTGGTGTACATCTCATTAAGATTTTCGGTATCGTTTATTACCCTTGTTACAAGTCTTCCTACCGGGTTTTTATCAAAGAATTGCAACGGAAGCTTTTGAATGTGGCTGAAAATCTCCATCCTCATATTGAAAATAATTGTCTGGCTGGTGTAGCTTAAAAGTGATATTTGCAGAAAATTTAAAACAAAACCCAGAACTATAATGCCTATAAATAAAAGACCAAAGAATTTTACCGAGCTAATGTCTTGTGCCCTCAAAATCTTTATTTCATCTTTTGTAAGGCTCCTAGCAGGGAAACTGCCGTCTTTTGTTTTAAGAATCAGTGTGCCGTCGGAGGGATTTTTAATGATGGATACCTCCGTGTTAGTCCCGCTTTGCACATAGCCCGTAACAAGGTATGCATTTTTTCCTCGGTAGACTATTGAGTATATATTATCGGCATTTATATTTTTTACGTCATCAACCTGAGTAAATTTTTTACCGTCAATTGATTTTTCGTTAGGGCCTGCCATAGTTGCAGTGAGCGGCTTTGTATATCCATAGAGATAACCGTCTATGACCTTTTTCATTATTAGAGGACCTGAGAGGTCTGTTATGGTTGTAGCGAAAAGAAGAATAATGGAAATTGCGAAAAAGAGTCTGTATGGTTTGGCATATTTAAGAAGCCTTTTCATAAGCCTTGAGTCATAATTTTTTCCAAGATTCTCTTCTTCAAATAAGTTTGTATTTTCTTCAGACATCTTTATTCCTCCTCCTCAATTTTTGCGGCTAAAAGCTGCTTTTGATAAAGATCATGATATTTTCCTTTTTGCTCAAGGAGAGAGTTGTGATTTCCTCTTTCAATTATTCTGCCTTCATCAAGCATTATTATTTCATCGGCACCTTTTATTGCGGATATCCTATGGGAAACAATGATGCTTGTTCTTTCCTTCATTATTTCTTTTAGAGATTCTAATATAATTGCCTCGGTATGAGTATCTACGGCCGATAAGCAGTCATCAAGAATAAGAAGGGATGGATTACCGATAAGTGCTCTTGCTATGGAAATCCTCTGTTTTTGCCCGCCAGAAAGATTTACACCGCGTTCTCCGACAATAGTATCATATTGCTTTGGAAAATCCATTATATCATCGTGAATTCCCGCAGCTTTTGCAGCTTTAATGATGCTTTCGTCATCAAAGTCCCTGAAAAAGTTGATGTTTTCTTTTATTGTTGCAGAAAAAAGTATTGTATCCTGGGGTACATACCCTATGTTTTTTCTCAGGGACAAGATGGAAATTTTGTTAATATCTATATCATCAATAAACAGTGTTCCGGGCTCAGTATTGTAAAGCCTTGGAATAAGGTTTATGAGAGTTGTCTTTCCGCTGCCTGTCATACCGCATATTGCAAGGGTTTTACCTTTTTCTACTGAAATATTGATGTTTTTCAAGGTGGCATTTTCGCTGCCGGGGTATGTGAAATTTAAATTCTTCATTTCTATTTTCCAGTTAATATTATCTTTACTGATGCAGTCATTGTCATCAATAATATCGGGAACCTCATCCATCAAAAGATTGACTCTCTTGAGCGAAACTATACCTTTCTGGAATATGCTTGTGACCCAGCCTAAAGCGGCAATAGGCCAAATTAACTGCAAAAGATATCCGGCAAAAGTTACAAAGTCTCCGATGGTTATATCACCGTAAATAACCTTTAAACCACCGTATAATAGAGTGATTGCGAATGTGAGATAGGATATGGCCATAACAAATGGATGAAGCATGCTCATTATACGGACAAACTTAAGGTTCATTTCCTTGTTGTGAAGGTTTGACTTTTTAAACTTTTCAAGTTCTTCACTTTCCTGTACAAAAGACTTTACAACTCTAATTCCGGCGATGTTTTCCCTGGTTTTCTCCGTAAGATCGGCTATTGCTTCCTGCATTCTGTTAATTCGATTATGCATGTTTTTTACGTTTGCAACAACTACAATGACTAAAAAAATCATGGGAGAAAATGCAGCCAAAGTCAACTTAAAGCCTCCTGTGAGAATCATCATAACAAGAATAGCCGTAGGAAGAAGGAGACTGTCGGAAATTAGGGCGACACCCTGACCAAGCATCATTCTGACATTATCGATGTCATTTGTAGCATGGGACATTAAGTCACCGGTTTTATGCTCGTTATAATACCTTGGCGACAGCCTTTGAAATTGTGCATAGAGCCTTTCACGGAGGGTCTTTTCAAGAAGCTTTGACACGCCAAAAACCAGGTATCTCCACAAGAAGCGGAATATAGCCGTACTGATTGAAACAACTACGATTAAGATGGAGTAGTTTATAAGGTCATCTTTTGTAAAACTGCCCGACTTCAGCTTGTCTGTAAGTACCCCAAGTATTTTAGGCAGCACCATTTGCAGAATATCTACCATGAATATACATATTATACCTGCAATATATCTGCTTTTACATTTCAATATAACATCTTTTATGTATCTTAGTTCGTGCATAGTTATTAATCTCTCTTCAAATTTCTTTTTATCTATCATTCTAGCATGAAATAATTAAATTACAATAGAATTTTACAATTAAATAAAATTTGGGTGTTGACTTAATAAGAATGATATTGTAAAATGTATAGGCGTGTTAAATTAATATGTTATATGGAGAGATGGCTGAGTTGGTCTAAGGCGCACGACTGGAAATCGTGTGTACGTTAATAGCGTACCGAGGGTTCGAATCCCTCTCTCTCCGCCACTTAGAGAAACCTGCATGAGTGCAGGTATCTTTTTTATAATTATTTATAGGGATTCGAACCCGGGAGGGCGCGAACCGTTTAGAAAATGTGCTAAATGCACATTTTTAGGTGAGCGTAGGAGCCCGGTACCGAAACCGAAGGTTTGGGTGGGCGACGTCATTAGCATGCGTAGCAGGCGGCGAATCCCTCTCTCTCCGCCAAACCCCTTGCAAACACTAAGTTTGCGAGGGGTTTTAATTTACATGAATGGTAGGGATATCCCATAATTTATCCCACTTCCTGTAAAATGGTGACAAATTGGTGCCATAAACTAATAAATATTAATAAAGACAAATGAGAAATTGAAGGAAAATATATCATTACCGCTCTCTATCATGACTTTTTTTCTGAGCCTTCTTTTTTACTTTATTCTTTTCACACGGATGTAGTGTATTATGGTAAGTATCCAACACGGCTCTTTTTCTGTCCAGCCTTACATCTACATATTGTGCCGTAACGCTGTCAAGGTTTGAAGATATCCCCAACTGCATACCTACGCCCTTTAGGCTATGCCCAAGAATTTGCCCCACAGTGTAAAAATCACCTGTAAGCTGATGCATGTTTGTTGCTGCGGTATGTCGAAGATCATGAAAACGAATATGCGGCAATTCAAAGCGCCTGAGCAACTGACCGAAATCAGATGATACAGCCTCTCTTCTCAAGGGGACGCCGTTTGGTTTTGCTATAACCAGCCGGTTATCATAGTATACAGTTCCGGACAGGCGGCATAGTTCCTTTTGGCGCGCTTGCAAATCAAGCTGGCGTTCAAAATATGGCCTTGCTGCTTCAGTTATTGGCAAGACCCTGTCATAGGATTTGACCGGAGGCAGCTCTTCCGGCAGAGTGAGTGCACCGGCCGGTAATTTGAAAGGCAACTGCTCAACTACTTTGAAAGTTCCATTTTCCATGTCTACATTGTCCCATCGAAGTCCTAATATTTCGCTAATGCGTAGACCATACATACCTCCCAGCATAATTATCATTTCCCATTCAGTTCCTAGAATACTGCCCATTAACTGCTGCATCTGCTGTATAGTATATGGTTCCGGTGTTTTTCCTTGCTTTCCAAACTTGGTAATAACATCATGAGCGGGATTATTCTCTATATAATTGTATTTTCGTGCGGCTTCAAGCGCGACACTCATAATACGCTGGCAGTATCTTACGGAGCTTTGGGATAAGCCTTTCTCAAAAAGCTTCTGAAACATATTATCCAGCATGGCAGGAGTCACCTGACGCAGTTGTACATGTCCTATGCAGGGTATAATATGATTATTTATATTGCTTTTATAGCCTGCAAAAGTAGATGGTCTGAGGTTCAGAGCACCATGGTTTTCTACCCATTCCAGCAAATAATCTCGTACAGTTTGCTTGGCCTGCGCTGCTGCTGTGGCAATAAAAGATGGGTTTATTAGCTTTGCTCTCATTTCAGCTTCATGCTGCAATTCTTCCTTTTTAGTCGCAAAGCCTTTTTTGGCATAAGACTTATAGCCGTCAGGCGTTTTATACTTGATGTTTACGTCATATACCGTACCGGGCCTCCCGGTTAAAGTACCATCTGCATTGCGTTTATTTTTAACTTGCCTTGGAGCTACCGCCATAATTCCTTTTACCTCCTCTTCCACTGCATACTAACCGCAACTTTATTCCTTTCATACCAGTCCCATATTGCGGAATCTGCTAACAATCGGCGGTTGCCATTCTGAACATACTCAATTTCGCCTTTGTCCATCAGTTCCCGCAACTTGTTTTCACCTATACCTGATATGCGGCTCATCTGCTCCACGGTTTTCAACATGGGCATATGCTCAATAGCTTTTGCAGTTTGTTGCTTAGTGGCCATACCACCGCTTCCTTCCATAACATTTTTATAAATATATATAATTATGGTTTTATCCGGCGGACAGCGGTTGACCGTCCTCATAGGAATTCCACCTCCCCGTCGGCGACCGGGGCGCACTCTGGGACCTAACCTCGACTATGCGCAAGTATCATTATCCCTCCACATGGGTCATCGCCATAAATGCTACCCGCATTTATTAATTGCATTGTCATTTACCGCTCGTACCTTTCCTCCATCAATACCATGTATGATTGGATCCTTCAGCTTCAATCCGGTGTAATAGCGGACAGGTGGTCTTGGCGTACCTGCAATCCGGCTTTCCTTCTCAGGCCATGTGGGGAACGTGCCGGATAAAACAACTATTTTGTTTTCAAAGAGCATTTGAGGGGGTAGTAAATGTCCCTCTAATAATCAGCAGATTTTTTGGGCAAAAGTTGCCCCCCTAGGAAAATTTTTTTTAAATTTTTGTATGTTTTTCATTGCTTGCTCAATGGAATGTCAAGACGGTCTGTCAAATATCATATAGCTTTGGCAACCATTACCGTTCTTCCTTCCCGGCGATGCGGCTGCCTCCTGAATATACATCTTTCATGTGGTATCGTCCGCCTTCATTTTTGGGGGATAAGAGACTGACTGATGGTTTCTCGTAAACGACAACTTTAATATTAATACATGTTTTGTTTGGGGTATTAGGGGCTATACCTCTAACAAGTGAATTTGGGAGACAAAATTCAGTGCTTGCTACAACACAAGACAGTTCATTCTCAAAAAGAACGTCGATTTCTTCCTGCGAAATAAAAAAGCGGAGGTTTTTTGTCCTCCGCCTGTTCTATGACTTTAATTTGCTGTTAAACTATAGGAAAAAGGTTTAGCTGTAAACCAGCTCCGTCAGTACTGGCTCTTCTGCTGTGTGTCGCAGGTTGTTCATATATCCCGTCCATCCCATCGGGTCTACCGCTTTGTCCGGTGCCGGATCGCTCTTTAGAAGTTTCGTCGTGACCATCTCTATTCGTTCCTTCGCTATTCGGTCGATTTCTTTCAGGCGGCTGTTCAATTTTCCCGACATCACCAGGCCGGCGTATGTTCCTTTCCTGTGATTTTTCATGTATGTCCTGCGTAACATCCCATATTTGCCGATATGCATCTCTTCCTCCGACAGCGCCAGATCCGGTATCAGATAATCGCCCTGCATTGTGTATGCCAATTCCATAATCATACTTCCTTTCATCCCTGTTATTTATACTTTTATTGTGTCGTATATTCCGGCTTTTTGCAAATATATGGATTTGTTTTTTCTTACTAGCCGAAACACATAGATATTTCTTTTTCGGCTGGTAATTTAATGGGGGAGGGGTGTGGGGAGGGGGAAACCGCAAGGCAAACGCCAAACCGGCTTCTATAAAATAGATACACTACCCCCTTGGTGTAAGATGCTTGGTAACTAATCATCAAATATATCGCACTTATTCTCGCTACAACGGCCTCCCTTGTTTGCAAAATGATTATTTTGCACTATGGCCGCATCCTGCTTTATCTTTCCTGCTCCCTTTGCTTCTTTTTGTACCAGCTTTCAAGCAATTTACAGAGATCCTCTAAATTGGTAATATAATTCGATAAAATTCGCAATATATCATTATAATATTTATATCTTTGTGTGCAGTCCGAACAATCATGAGCAAACATATTGATATAGTTTATATTTTTACTCCTTTTTTGAACTGCGGCCCATAAAATTTTTCAACTTATGTTCTAATTGACAGCGGTTTTTCTCCTTAATCTCACATTGCCAAATAACCAAAAAATCCCAATTTAAGTTTAGTAACTCTTCATAGTTTGCTTTATCTCGTTCAATGTTTTTATTGATTTTATCGCACCAAAAATCCACATTGCTTTGAGGCAGCACTCCTCTTGAGCAATTATGCCCATGCCAAAAACAGCCGTTTACAAAAATTGCTTTCTTGAGAGCCGGAAATACAATGTCCGGAGAGAAACTTAACTTTGAGGTTTTTAACCTATAGTGGCTATATCCCAACTCACATAAAAGCTTTCTAATATACAATTCAGGTTCCGTACCCTTATTTTTTACATGGCTCATTATTTCAGAGCGTTTATCATTATCATATATATCCGACATAAAGAACACATCCAAATGTTTGCTAATATTTTGTGCTTGCTGTCTGCAAAACTCCGGAGGTAACGCATTACCTATCATTAGCGCAATTGCAGATCTTGAAATATCAACCGGAAATATATAGTTTTTAGGGAAAGTTTGCAACATAGCAGCTTCTCTTGCTGAAATACATCTGTTCTCTTCAGGATGTAAAAACCTTCCCTTTGAAGGATTAAGGCAACCTCCAGTTATTGTTGATGAAACATCATCCCATCTAAGCCGTCCATATACATCTTTGAAACCGACGCCCTCTTTTTTATGACATTCAAGAGTATATTCATCAGGTAAATCACTCCGACTTCCGCCATCGTGAGGCGTTAGTTCAATTCGTGTTCGTACGGCTTCCGTATGTACCGGAAAAATTTTGTGTACGGGGTCATTCGTAATATTAACACTTTCTAAATTCCCAATAACATCTCTTACCGTAACTTTTGTTTTTGTCTCAGGCGCAACTCTTATAGAGCCTAATAGTGACCCCACCATAACAAGTCGTTTTCTCCTCTGGGGAACGCCGTAATCGGCAATATTGACTTCCCTGTACTCAATTAAATACCCAAGCTTTTTAATTTGACCGACTACTTTTTTAAAGTAAGTGTAGTTTGCTAATGCCGGTACATTTTCAAGCATAATTGTGATCGGCATAAGCTCTTTTACAAAACGATAATACTCATTTATAAGCTTATTACGAGGATCCTTTACGGAACGTTTTTTATTTTTTCTTCTTATCGAGGAAAAGCCTTGACAGGGGGGGCATCCTGCTAATAGATGAAGCGGTTGTCCGTTTAAAATGTCCTTTATAATGTTTGTATTGAAAAGCTGAATATCTTGTTGGAATAGAATTGTGCCGTCTTTTTCATGGTTCATCCTATATGTTTTACCGGCATGCTCGTCTATCTCAATTCCGGCGATAACCTGAAAGCCGGCCTGTTTAAGTCCCTCTGTCATCCCTCCGCAACCGCAAAATATATCAACAGCATTGTAAGCCGGCATTTTTACCACCTCCGTGTTTAACCAAATATAAAAATAAGTCTCCGTTCAACTCTACCATATTCTTAATGCCAAACATATTAACAGCAAAATTATCAATAATTATATCATATGCTTTGGATGTTGTGGATATTTTTATGTCGTTAATTGTCCCTGGTCAGAGCTATCTCACCCAATCGCCATAAAAGCCTATGTTTTTGTTTTTAAAAGTTCCGACAACTACACCTCGGTCTAGGAATACATTAAACTCTTCACAACTAGTTTCAGGAAGTAGTGTACAGGCATGGCAGGCGGCTAAGTTCAATGCATCACGCCCCTGTCCGTCCTCGGTAGAAATGCAAACAGGATCGTTGGAACACACTAAACTACTTTCAATAGCCTTCTTAAACACATGTGGTAAACAATCCGGATATCCCTGCCTGACAAGTCCACCGAGAGTGCCTTCGGAGTCTCCGTTTGCCGTATAAACAAAGATTCCTGCCATCTCTTTGCCTTCTTCATGAGAGCTACAGTAAATCCTTTCTCTAAGCGATGCGACGGAATAACCGCATTCAAAACTCATTTGTCGGATTAATAAATGGGATACGGTATGCAAAAGCAGAAATTTCGGTGTAATATTTTTGGGCGAAGACCCGCTTTGCACTGTGAGTTCATAGTTTCCATTAAGCTCTTGAGCCCTTCGGACAACTTCAGGGCATCTTTCAATCCAGCTTGCAATGGCTTCTTCGTCAAATTCTAAGAAGATTCCTTCGCCACGCACCTCATAAGCAGGATACCAACGGGTTTCAGGTTCTTTAACGGGTACAAATCCATACACTCCCTGCCCCAAATCGGATGAGCCTGGCGGATCAATCCTGGTGAATCCTGTCATGGCCCTAACTTCCCGAATTTTATGTATCAATGAAACTCGTTTAATGCCCGGAATATTATATCTTTCGGCATCAATTTCCTCTCGTAAGAAATCCCCGGATTTCGAATCAATGCCGAGAATTGCTCCCGTCAGAGCTTCGAACTCTTCTGCTCGATATTTAACCCCGGTAGTTTTATATCCGCTATTCTCTTCATGCTGTTGGAAAAGCAACTTACGTTCTAATATCCTTTTTACGTCAGTCTCGTTAAGTGACTTTTGCATAGCAATATCATGTGCCCAGCCGTCAATTCGCCTTTTTATCTTCTCTTCTCGTTCATCCTGGTCGTAATCCGCTATTTTTACTAAGCATTCATGGTATGCTTGTGATTCTTCTATCTCTTTATTAATTCTGTCGGAGTAGGGTGGAATAACAAGCGAGCTAACGGTTTTAGGAAAATAAATCGACGAAGCACCTCTTTGCATTGCACGAGGATATTCGTTACATAATACGGAGTTGTGCTTCCAAGGTTCATTACCTGTGCAAACAAACTCATTTGTGCTATTACTCGTATTGTCTTCAGTTTGTTTTCCGTCTAATCGGATAAAAATATTAGGATCAAATGCTTCATATAGCGTTGCTCTGGCATTGCAGTTTTTACATCTAATCACAAGCCCCTCGAGGCCTGCGGTTGCCGTAGCGCCTGTTTCAAATGTCAGGTCCGGATTGTCGCAGTTCGATTTTGCGTTAACATTTGTATTGCGTTTATGAACCCATTTAACCCAAGGGAAATCATCGATATGTCCTTTTTTACAGGCAACTACAACACGGGCGGCAACAAGTTCTTGCCTGCATTCCAGGCAGCTCAATCGACTCATATACGGGTCCTTTTCTTTTTGCTTTGAAGAAGCTTTGAGCTTATATTCGGTATACCATTTTTTGATTGGCTGAAATCTACGACATTTCGGACAAAAATACCACTGAGGAAACCGTACATAAGAAATCCCTTCTTGAAAGGCTGTTTCGTCTTTACCCCCAGGCATGCCAAAATAGTCTACACCTAAAACTTTTTCAAGCCGTTCGTCATGTATTTTAGTAATTTTGTCGTTCCAATACTCCGGTGCCGCAGTCATTAACGTTTGATCCGGGAAATCCACCATTGCTCCCACTCCATATTGTAAAACGGATTGGGCGGTTCGTACCGTGTGTGTGATATTATTAAGCGGAATTTTTTCTTTCTGAGGTTTTAACTCACTCATAAATCGTCCTCCCATATCAGCATATTTGCCGCTACATTTTTATCTACATTACGCATAGAGGTCATTGTTTCAATAGCAGGATCTAGACCACTGCTTCCATATACCTTCATAAGTCTTTTTGCATCTCCGGCCGGAGGTTTAATCATATATCTGTCACCATAGAAAAAGCTTTTCCTGCCCGCAATCTCTACTCTTTGTTGCCAGGTTTCGAAGAATTCGTTAATTTCTTTTAAAGTAATTTCAGATTCGTCTGCTATTTTAGAAGTAGATCGTCTTTTTATATCACGAATTCTCTTTACAATAAACTCTTTAATTTGTTCCAAACCTAGTTGATCGGAGTCTTTGTCAAACATTGCCGCATCACTGTCTTGCGATAGTCCGTAAATATGCCTCAAAAAAGTAACGATTACCGCATGCAACGCTCTATCCCTTGCAGGTTTTGAAAATGGAGTTGCACCGGTAGGCTCAACATATTTATAAAATGATTCATGGTACGCTTTGAACTGTTCATAATGTGAGCGATCTCGACTTTTTGATCCGTCGTATAAGGTAAACGCCACACCGGGATATGAACGTCCTATACGACTCGATGCTTGAATATATTCACTGGTTAATTTCGGTTGACCAACTAAGAGCATTACGTTAAGCCTTGCAACATCTACGCCGACGGAAATCATATTGGTAGCAAGTAAGGTATTGACGGCATATTTTTTATTTTCAATATTCTTCTTAGAATATTTAAATCTTTCTAATTTTTCCAAAGTCTCATTTAATTGGGAGGTTGATACGCGGCTTGTTAATTCGGCCGCACCCCCTATAACACGACCTCTTCCAATACCAAAGCGATATGCAGTCCTTTTTATAAAGTCTTTAACGTCATCGTCAATTAATGTTGAACATTTCCCTAAATCTCTTAAACTATTAAAATATATCGCCAGTGTCCAAAACTTATCTTTAACCTCATCAGGAAGTTGCATCATATCCACCCTCTGTAATATTGCCGCAATGGTTCTAACCTCCATCATAGCTTTAGTTTTCCCGGAAGGCATTAGCCCGACATATATGCGACCATACCGGTTATTCTCAGTAGATATTTCTGCTTCACGCGCAAAGAATGAATCTTCCGCATTAATACCAGGGGAGGGAAATTGATGGACTTCTCTATTATAAAGGACGGAACATTGCTCCTTTGCCCTACGTATTGTTGCCGTGGAGGCAACTATTTTGGGCTTAACACCTTTTGCCGAGCATAGCGCTTCAACAGCAGTTTCATATAATCCGACCAAAGTTCCTAATGGCCCCGAAATAAGGTGCAATTCGTCTTGTATAATTAATTCGGGCGTCCTATTGTGGCTGTCTGTTGCAAAAAAAGAACCGACTTCTTGCTTCCATGGAAGCATAGCAAATTTATCGACCGTTCCAAATAATAATGTAGGAGGATTTTCATACAACTCTTCATCTACAATTTGAATTGGTAGTTTTGCTTCAAATTTACACCCTTCTTGAGTACAAGCTATATAAAAATTTTTGTTATTCTTTAGGAAATAACCCCATTGTCCAACTGTTTTTCCACTCTGGGGATCGTTGTCCTTAACCAGTTTTGTTCCACACCATGGGCATTTTAAGACTTGAAATTTATTATATCTGTCTTTAGCGTATCGTATATCTTTGACGGAAGGATCAGTTAACTTTGCCAGGAATTTTTTTGCTTGATCGTTTTTATTAGGTGTATGATCCCCTCCGATCCATAATCCGATAGATATAGATTCCTCTCCAAGAGGATAAATAGGATATTTCTTGTGTTTTTTACAGTCTTTTCTTATTGTTTCACATGCACAGATTAACGTTGCGGCTCTAATAAATTGCTGTGCCGCCAATAGGCGCAACGTATATCTCATAATTACCGCAGTACCACCCGACAACTTCGGATATGCAAGTCTTCTGAAAAAAATCGTAAATGCTGTAAGACCTAAATATGCTTCTGTTTTGCCACCACCGGTAGGGAACCATATTAAATCTACAATATCACGTTCATTACAGGTTTGGTCGACGATGGATCGAATACTCATAAGTAAAAAGGCAAGCTGAAATGGACGCCATGTGTATTTATCATCGGCATTATAATAATCCAAAGACTGCACTTCATTTTGAAGCTCCCTGTCATTGGGATATTTATCGGTTTCTTGTATTTTCAAATGGATTCGCTGCATGAACATGGCCCTATTTGCCAAAGTAAATGCATCCCATACAAGTTTGTTTTTTGGGTCTTTCAGCAATTCCAAACCCTTATACATTCGATTACATGATTCACGACACTTAGCAATGTGTTCCAGTGCTTTCGGTTGAAATATGACTGCTACCTTTGTTGTATCTCGACTCATAGCCACTAAATCATCTATCCATGATGAGTATGCGTCTATCAGTGTTTGCATAGATCTGATTTTTTCGCAAACGGGACTGGAATCTAAATCCGATAAATACTTCATGGATAAACAGCGGGCATTTACATCGAAAGATTTTGGGATATCGAAATCAATTTGAGGAACCTCATTTACTGGGAAAAAGTCGTTTTCAATATATCCATGCCCTTCGGCGTCAACAGACCAATTTACAGATGTTCCGTGACCGGTGCCATATATATGTCTATTTCTATAAAGCAATGCGAGAGACAACTCTTCTTCGTCACCGGTAAAATTCTCTTTTAAAGAATCATACGCACAAAACAAGAACGGGCTGTTCGCCTCGGAAGACACTCTAATAACAGGCTGAAAGATTGAATTCAATCCGTTATAGCTACCAACGGCTTCGTTTACCATCATTATGGTAATGGCGTAAACCCCATCTCCCATTTTGCGTCTTAAAGCGGTAATCTTAGCAGTAGTTCCGTCTATTTTATCAATATTATCCACAAAATCCGAGTCGGAAAAATTAACGATTACCTTGGTATTATGAGGAACACGTATGTATCCGCTACGACCTAATTGATTGCATAGGCTGATTAATCGCTCTTTCAATACATAATCTCCAAAATTATTCGACTCATAAGCTTTAAATACATCCAGTTTTTTTAAAGGTGCTTTAAGCCGTAAAAGGGCTCTATCCTTATCGAATTCAACATATTGCGAAAAGGGTGTAGGAATTTCATAATCATCATATTCCGGTTTGAAAGGAACCATACAATCTTCGAGTCTAGTTTTACGGTATGTACCGAAGCTTAACTCAAAATGAATTTGAGTGCATTCACCCTTAACAAAGAAGGTAAATCCCATTGATGAGGGTAAACGTTGTGAAGCTAAATTGATTTCTTCATCGAGGGAATCTTCTTCGGCATCACCAATGGCGCTTTTATACCATGAAGGTATCTCCGGCACTTCCGGTTCTTCATTTTCATTAAGTACATTTTCATCAATATCAACCATATTCTCGCTAGGACGTATGGGATCATTATTATCTGCCTCATATCTTTCTTTTTGAGGAAATAAAATACCGATGGAATACCTTACTTCCGGCAAGTCGGTAATAATTTCGTGATCTGCATCCGGAATAGAGTATTCCGACCCGGGTCCAAGTAGCTCTTTTTTTATCTCATCAATTAAAACATTCCGTGCCGCATATGCCTGCTTACGCAAATCAAAATCATTCATTCAATATCTCCCCCTGTTACTGAATTGGCCGATTGGCTAAATACACCGGTACTTTAACACCGGTGACATCTGCAATAGCCTCAATTTGTATAACATGAGATAATTCCTCTACTTTTTCTTTAACAATTGAAAGCAACTCATCAGATTCATTTTGTACCCCTTGGAAACTGCGAATTATGCTTTTACCTATAAGTCTTAATACTTTTATTCTCAAGGAACGTATAATGTCACATGCTTCCCAGAAACTATCCGGATCGGCAAGCATTTCCTCATCATTGCAAATCAAAGCAATTTGATAAAAAGAATCCACGTCACGCGGTCCGACAATATGGCTTTCATCATTTATCCAAGAACGTAGTGTCACTTCATGCTTGGCTTTACCATAGGAGCACATTTGCTTAGAAATATCCTTAAACGATAATCCATTATCTAACATGTGCTTTTTTAGTGCGTTTTTCCAATATCTAGACTTTCTGTAAGCTTCTTTTATATCTTGTCCCGTATTTGGGGATGCAAGAATTTTAAGGATTATTTCATCAACAATATCTTTGGTTTGTTCCGTATATCTCGTGAAAATCAGAGTATCGCCAGACTGTAGGGATTTTACATTTGTTTCGATCACTATACATTGTTCTCGATCTAAAACGTATGGCGTATAGTATTTGGAAAAAAATACCTTATCGCCGTCATGAAATATTGCAACTCGAATAATATCTGCCATTAATGTGGTACCGGAACTTCCTCCAACATTGCTTATATAATTTATAGTTGACTTTATTGTAATGTCCTCTATATATTTACTAAGATCAATATCAATCTTTTCCATGTTTTGCTCTTCAATAAATGGTTCTGTTTTTTCTTCCGATTGAATTGCATCTAAATCTAGCTTTATATATGAATGCTCATTATATAGTTGTTCTATTTCTTTATGTCGACGGCTTTCAATGTTATGTAGAACGAACTCATATGGATACAACAAACAAACTATATGGGATGAAGATGGTGTAGAAAACATGTCAAACCCCTTTGCTTTAAATGCACCAACAACTATTATCTCATTATATTGCTTTGAGGTATCCAATCTGCCGGCATTTACTATGTCAATCTGTAACCCGCTAAACCCGTCACTCTCTAGTTGAGCAGAAAGTAAAGTTTTATAAAACGCTTTGGGAACAACAAATGCAATATACTCGCCTATAGCTTTATTAGTAAGTCTGTTTTTGATAAACTCATACTTTAAGTTTTTGTAAAGTATATTCGAATGCATTATTTGTAAGACGGTTGTTACCGACTTCATTTTCTCTCCCAATATACCCGAAAAAGATTTTGCTATTTCCTCAAGTTTGTCCAATTGTTCTAGGGGGGAAAGACATCCGACTGTTCCTTCCGTAATAGCTTTTTCAATGGAAGTCACGGAAAACACAGCCGTAGAAAGTAGATTAAGCAAAGAAAAACTATGAATAACAAAATATTCCGTATCGTTATCGGAATACTCATAATTTTTTATAAAATAGATATCTTTTTTTGTTCTGATATATGTATTCCAATCAATTTCGCTATAAATCTCAACAATTTCAATTTCTTTATCTATAATATTATCGATTTGCGTGTTTAATTCATCCACAAAACCGGTACGGCAAACAGCAGGAACCGAATAAGATAATAATAAATCCTTGGTACATGAAAACAATTTAATATCCGGATATGTTTCAAGAAATCCTTTGTTGTCGTCACAGTCTAGCGCATAAGAAATAAGGACATACTTTAAACTTTGTCTACCCATAAGTCCTGTAAGCTCACATTTGCCGATATCTACATTTTGTTTTCCTAAAACAATAAGACCAATGATTTCTTGATTTTCATCATCAATAATATACTCTCGGGCCAATGATACCCGATTCGTAAATTTAAGAACGGCTTCTGTTTTTCCCGGATTTCCTAAGTATGTATATTCATCATTTTCAGTAAAGTATGATGCGCTAACAAGTTCCGTTAATTTAATACTCTTGTCAACATCATAATGAATTACCGTACCTCTAACTATCATATCTGTGGTTTCTCTACCGGCTACAATAACTACTGATTTATGGATTAGACCTGATATGTTCGTCCTATCTCTTTGAAACACGCTTTCGATAAAATCAATTCTTGCATTAGGATTTTCTCTAATACCCCTACCGTCTAACCTAGTTGAATTTCCTTGGTAAGGTTTGATTTTATAGAAATTACGGGGAGCAATTGTACTTATAAGAGAGGTTTTTTGTCCATAGCTTACAACTTCTTGCCTTATACGTGCATAGCCATTCTTATCCATACCCATGAAAACAGCTCTTGTACGTCCATTGTATATAATTAAATCGCCTTCTTTTAATGAATTGACAATATCCTCCGGAGGCGTTTGATCATACAGCAAACAGCTTAAAGCTGCATAAACAATAATAATCAGATCAAAGCAAATGGAACCGGTATGTAAAGAAACCCCAACTTCATGCTTGTCGGAGCAAATTGTTTCAGAAATAAATTGAGCATACGTTTTTAGTAGGAGTTCTCTTGAAATCACTTCTCCATTTAGGCAGATATCACATTTTTGAATTAATTCATAAAGGTTTTTCTCTACCGACATAGCAACGCTCTCCTACACCATTCCATTTATGTCAAACTTTAAGAGTTACTAATGATATCTTATCACAAAATATACCATTTTTCTAATGCTTTCGAGTATTTATATTATTTCAATTGTTAATTTGGGTATAGAAAAAGGCTCCATTCCAATTTTCAGCATTAGTCATTTAATCTAACCAAATTCAATCTTAATTGTGCTCAGCAAGTATTACTTTCAAGGATTCTATAATCGCATCAAAAGAGACAAAACTAACCAGTTCCCAGATAATTCTATCGATACGTTTTCTGAAAAGATCTAATGACAGTCCTTCTATAGTTTTAAAATTTGCTTCTAATAAACTGCGCGCCTCCCTATTTAAACGTCCTCGTTCGGGGCCATGTATATTCTCAAACTTCAATTTTTCAATAAGTTCTTCGATCTCCCTGAATTGCAAAATTTTTGTATCATCCTGGAAAATATACTCTACAAGAAGCTTAAGCTGATATCCTACAATTGCCCACTGTGCTTTATCCCTGTTTACGATATTTCTAAGATATAGAGCTTGAAAGTCATTCGCCCGCTGCAACAGGGTACTGTCACTTTCAATATTTTTGACCCGGTTTATAAGTAACATCATATCTTTATAAAGGTTCTTCGGATCAAATGGAATACTATGCATTTCACATTCAAGCTTTGCAACCTTTTCATAATTCGCCTTAACCTTATCTTTGTTTTTAATAATTCGGTCCATATTTGAAATAAACAATGTTATAACGTCATATATTTGTTTAAACTGCTCATCCGCTCTTTCGTCGGAAACACCAATTGTTGTTGGTCCAAGTGTTGTAAGCTTATCAGCAAATAGACTCTCCAATGCCAATATATTGAACTCCTTTTCAGTTTCTAAAGCAAATAGTTCCGGCTGCTTAATTTTGTTAATATCATATCTATGATTAGAGAACATAAATTCAATTTTGACTTCCTGTTTTCCTCTTGAAGAAAACAATTCCTTTTCTTCACAAATACTTGGTACAGTTACAAAGTATGTTTCCAAAGCTTCCAAGCCCAATTTCGGATTCTTGGGTTTGTAAAATCTGAATTTGCAATATTCATGCTCTCCATTAAATTCTGACTCTATTTCGGAAATTACTTTATGTACTTCTTCTCGTGATGCTAAACAAATCATATCAATGTCTATACTTGTCCGTTGAGCAGTTATTGGTACATAAAACTGTGTAGCTGCTCCGCCCTTAAGAAGGATTTTATCATTAAGTTTTTTCTGCAATTGCAGAAACATTTCCAAATCCCATATAAATAGCTCAAATTTAGCTATTGAATTGAAGCCTCCATCTACCATTCGTCTTTCTATTTCTGTTCTCTTAAAAACATCACGTTCTAGAATTAAGTTTTCTTGACGTATTCCGTTCATTTTGTCTCCTTAATCTGGTAGCTCATAAACTCCAGTACTTTTTTAGAAGCTTTATTTATCTCTATAAGCCAGTTAATCTCTGTACTTATTCCTCTATCTCGAGCAGCACTTTTTACCTTCGCAATGGACAGGGAGTTATTCCTTTGCAAACCCTGATAAATTCTTGATAACTCCGGTATTGAAACTCCATAATCCATTCTGGTAACTGCATAGTACAAATCAATAAATCCTTTTTCTTTCTGGGCAATATGTTCAAAAGATAATGAAAAATCTTTTCCTTTTAAAATAATGACATCAATTTTGCTCTTTATTGTACTATTTTCAATGATCTTGCGATCTTTTTCTGTCATTACAATAAAATCTTTTTGACTTAGAATTTCCTGCATTTCCGCAATTCCTGCATCCTCTGTTACCAGCAATACCGGATATTTTTCAGGTATGTGAAGCAGTAAGCCAATTAAGGAATCCAAACCGGTAATATAAAAATCATACCCATAATCTATAACAACATCATATACCAATTGAGATTTCTTCTGTAAATAAACATAGCCGGCAGGGTTGTTTTCACTTATTTCAGTTAAGGCATAATATCCGTGACCAGTCCTATGGATTTTTCCGTGCTGTACTAATTCGTGTAATCGCCATGATACTGTTTTCGGATTTATTTCGGGGAATAGGGAATATATCTTTTTGACACTTAATTCATCACCATTTTGCATATATCCTTTAAGTTCTTTATAAAAAATTTCTTTAGCTGTCCTTTCATCTGTGTTCATATAATCACTCCATCAAAACTTTAATTCCAAAATTTAATTTTGATATATTTCTTTTGCTTATTATATCAAAACTTTTTTAGCAAAACAATATTTTGGCAAAAAGTTTTGAATGCATTTATCATATCTCGTTTCTCTTAACAACAATCTCATTCATGAAATCATGCATACAATCTTCCATGTCCATCAAAAAAGAAAACAAAAAATACTGCCGAGCCTCCAGGTGATCTGCTAATAGTTCAACATCCTCCGGGAACTGCAAGCCCAAAACATCGTATAGAATACGCAGTACGGCCATCATTTCGGCTTGCTGGTTTTTCTTGTATAAGTGAGTTAAGGTGGTCGAAATTCTTTCTATGGTCTTAGCATCATAACCAGAAGATATCCAGACCATTTCAATCAATGGGGCAGTTATGGCTCCGGATATAAGGTTGATTTTATCCCTACAAATTACTCCGGATTGGAGTATGATACCCTTATCAAGCAGTAAGCTTAGTATGTTTGTTTTTTTCAGCATATCCATGTCTCCGTATCCTCCCTAAATTAATTTAATCCGTGGTGCCACGGGTGACAAAATGGTGACATAGCTTACAAAGCGACCTGCTAAAAAGAAATATTGAAAAATAAGATGATATAAAAAGATCCGCTTTTTATGCGGGTTTAATCAAAAAAGTAATAAAAAGTTATAAAGACATATAAGCAAAAAATCTACCTATTACGTTTCTGGAAATCGTGTGACGGTTAACCCCGTCCGAGAGTTCGAATCTCTCTCTCTCCGCCACAGTAGTATCAAGCGTTTCGAAAACCTCGGAACGCTTTTTACATTCCCTGTAATCCACACGATTTTTTAACAAAAAACGAAAGGTCGTGTGCATACTATGGCAAGGCAAAAACTATCAATTCAACCGAAAACAACGCAGGAAAAAACACTTCAAGAAGGATTTAAGGAATTTACTACCCATTGTAAAATTAAGAATTTGGCAGAAAAGACGCTTGTTTATTATCAAGCCTATTTCACCAAGTTTGAAACATTTCTTGACACTATAAGCATTAAACACATTGCAGAAATCACAAAATCCACTATAGACAGTTATATTCTTTACTTGAAAGAAGAAACCGAAGTAAACGACATAACCGTTAATACTGCAATTCGTGCGGTTAGGGCGTTTGTGTACTATTGGCAATCATTGGGCTATTGTCAGCATTACAAAATAATGCTGATTAAAGCAGATAAGAAAATGAAAGAAACCTATTCAGAACATGAATTAAGACTATTACTGGAAAAGCCTAACATGAAGGATTTTGCAGAATATAGGAATTGGGTAACGGTCAATTTTCTACTTGCAACGGGTGTTCGTGTCGGTGAATTTGTTAATATCCGGGTTAGTGATATTCTTATGGACGAAGCTATTGTAAAAATTAAGTATGGCAAGTCACGCCGGGAAAGGCATTTACCACTATCCAAGACCATAACAAAGGTTTTAATTGAATATATGGGTATCAGAAACGGCGATATGGAAGATTTTCTATTCTGTAATTCATACGGCGGCAAACTGGACGAAAATTCCTGCAAACATGCCATTTCCAGATATAACAAACTGCATGGAGTTACCAAAACTTCCCTTCACCTGTTCCGCCACACATTCGCCAAGAACTGGATATTAAACGGCGGCGATATATTCCGGCTTCAAAAGGTATTGGGACATTCAAGTATTGAAACCGTCCGGGAATATGTGAATATGTTTAGTGACGATTTAAAGCGGAATTTTGACGATTTTAACCCGTTAGAGACTATTAGCAGAGAAAAAGGCAATTATATTAATATACCAAAGAAAGGGGCGAAGCGGTGAAAAATTACTATGAAATAATAGACGACACTTGTTATATATGGGTTATGGGAAAAGGACAACAAATGTATGCTTTAATCAGTGCGGAGGATTTACCTAAAGCGGACAGCGTACCCGGTACATGGACAGCCAGATATTCCGAGAGGGGCGACACATGGTATGTAATGACTAATGTTGACGGAAAGCAAATAAGGCTACACCGCTTAATTATGGGCGTTACAGACCCCAAAATTGAGGTAGACCATAAGAATTGGAACGGCTTGAATAATTGCCGTTGGAATTTGAGAATAGCCACACACAGCGAAAACAACCAAAATATGAAGGGCACACGGAAACAAAACAAAAGCAATTTGCCCGGAGTTGGTGAGTATAAAGGCAAGTACCGGGCGAGGATAACCGTTGACGGCAAAACAAAGTATTTAGGCTATTTTGAAACGCCAGAAGAAGCCCACCAAGAATATTTAAAGGCAAAAGCAGAATATCACCCATTTTCATATCAAGCAAGGACAAAGCAGGATTAAGGGGTCAATTTTTGACCTCTTTTTTTTATAGCCGGGGCAAAAATCCCGGCTATATTTATACCCCCCGGCTATAAAAAAAGGCATAAAAAAAGCCTTACCATAGGCTTCTGTAATCCAATTAATGCCAATTGCATAATCATTGTTATTGCTGTGCAAATCTTTCCATTTGCGGCGTGTCCCTCTGTGTCAATTACAAAAGTTCCTTCTTTTACCAATACATTAACCTTCGTCATGTCTGCAATACTCCTTTCATTGTAGCATAAAATTGTTACAACTGCAATATTTTTGTTTTGTGTCCATTGAACACGATGTTAAAAAAGATGATTAAAAATGTCAAACTTAGGGAAATTGCCTTTAATCGCTTTTGCCGTGCGGCTTTCAACTTTTTTTGCGTCCCCACACACACGCCCATTAAAAAATATTTCGTTTTCGTTTTAAAATTTTCCCGTGCATAGTAGAATTTTTTAAAACTTTAAGTGTGTGGGGACGCTATTTTTTCTATAATACAGTAATACCAATGCTTTGAGTATATATTCCCTAAGTTTACCAGTTGTTACAATAGAATAGAGGTTAAAAATTGACCTCTATTTATATCCAGTTTTTTTCAATAATTCCATTGTTAAGGAAGTCAATCCATGTTCTACCTCTTGGAAAAATTAAGGAAAATCTATAATGAACAAAACGGCGGCGGTACAGCGAAAGATTTAACCAAGGATTTACCCGAATTAACCGCCGTAGACATTGAAGAAACGGAGGGAAAATAAAATGTTTTTTGATAAGAGAATCAGAATTGAGGAATTAGCAAACAAACCCAATACAGAAAAAGCCATTGAACAATATGCTTCAAAGCTGAAAAGGATTAAAGCCAGTGACCCGGAATTAGTTGTTGCATTAAGGCGGACAGCAGACGGGAAATTATTCAATATGAAATGGGGCGAAATTGAAAAACTTTCCCAACAGACACTAAAAGGGTTTGAATTTATTGGTAGCAAACACGATATAAATGGCAAGCCGTATATTCCCCTTATATGGTTGTCGTTGTCCCATAAATTTGAAAAAATGAAAAGGGGCGAAGCTAAATAATGGATAAGCAATTTGAAAAGCAGATTTCTAAATTTATGAAACAATCAGACCGAGCGAATAAGGAATTGAAGCGGAGGACAGACCGCAAACATGGGATTAAGCCGAAGCCGATTAAGAGGAAGCAGGAAAACCAGAATTGACCGGGGCAGTATCTTATATAGCCGGGGTGGGTTGTATATTTACTAAAGAAAAAGACCTCCCATTTAAGGAGGTCTTCTTCACAAATTTTTCAAATTGGCGTTGCACCGAAAATATAATTCTTATTCACATGTTTATTATAACACGAATACTTAAATAAATGCAAGCAAAATTTTGAAAAAATTTAATAATTATAAATTGCAATATTAAATGCCGTGAAAAATTTGGTAAATCCATTGCTTACTGGAATAAATTCTATACATCATACCGCCATTTCTATGGCTGACCTATAACCAAACATTCTTCTTGGATATTCAT
>Ga0208825_1000421_pt1 | contig 41706 bp, 34 predicted proteins | sample AD_UKC113_MetaG_FD_184450 | JGI IMG/M metagenome (GOLD analysis project Ga0208825, IMG submission 184450) | Active sludge microbial communities of municipal wastewater-treating anaerobic digesters from Hong Kong - AD_UKC113_MetaG (SPAdes)... | ecosystem: Engineered > Bioreactor > Anaerobic >... | reverse complement strand
TGGAAATATTGCAGGACGCCAATGATAAAATTGACTATCTGTTTGTCCCTATAGGAGGTGGAGGTCTTGCATCAGGAATAGGTGCATACTTTAAACAGGTTAGTCCAGAGACCAGGATTATAGGTGTTGAACCAGAAGGAGCTAAAAGTATGAGACTTGCATTTGACAGAGGTGAGATCGCTTCCCTTGAATCAGTAGATGGATTTATTGATGGTGCTGCAGTAAAGAGAGTTGGTGAGTATACCTATCCTATTTGCAAAGCTGTTTTGGATGATTTAATAGCTGTCCCAGAAGGGGCTGTCTGTTCCACAATACTGGAATTGTACAATAAAAATGCTATTGTTGTGGAGCCTGCAGGGGCACTTTCTATTACTGCTCTGTCGAAATATTCAGATCAGATAAAAGGTAAAAATGTGGTATGTATCGTTAGCGGAAGCAATAATGACATAACCAGAATGGAAGAGATAAGAGAAAGATCTCTACTTCACGAAGGGTTGAAACACTATTTCATTATTCGTTTTCCTCAGCGTTCGGGTGCATTACTCTCTTTTGTGAGAGATGTGCTTGGTCCGGGAGACGATATTACCCACTTTGCATATGCCAAAAAAAATAATAGGGAACAAGGGCCGGCTGTTGTTGGAATAGAGCTGGCCTCAAGCTCCGATTTTCCAAAGCTGATAGAGAGGATGAATCAAAAAAAGATTGTATATGAATATCTTAACGATAATCCGGATCTTTTCGGATTTTTAATAGTATAAGCTATCTTCATCTTAGTTCATCTTCGAGCAGGAGAGAGAGGCTAGTCTTTGCATCCCTGTATTTTATAATTATCGGGGTGTAGAGATGTATCCCCATCTCTCTGCCTGCTCCTCTTTTTAACGGACGGCTTCCTGCTACCACTACAGCATTTTCGGGGATGGTCAGATGACCACTTCCGGTTGATGTCAGAAACTCTCCGGTTGTGGAGTCAAAAACAGCTGTAGATCTGTTGAGAACAACTCCTGTGCCTATTACTGCATTTTGTCTGACAACAGTGCCTTCGTATATTCCGCAGTTTCCTCCAATGAATACATTGTCTTCTATGATGACAGGCAAGGCGCCTACAGGTTCAAGTACACCACCAAGCTGAGATGCTGCTGACAGGTGTACATTTTTGCCTACCTGAGCGCAAGATCCAACTAATGCATGAGAATCTATCATACTCCCAGCATCTACATATGCTCCAATATTTATGTAAGATGGAGGCATGACTACTGTATTTGTGGCAAGATAGGAGCCACCTCTTATGGAACTCCCGCCTGGGACAATACGTACGCCACTTTGAAGTGTTATATTGCTGAGAGGTATTGTGTCTTTATCGAAAAATTTAAATGGATTGCATCGTAGTTCATCTATTTTGCCCAATCTAAATCCCCACAAAATAGCCTCTTTGACCCAATGGTTTACTTTCCACTCACCATCAATTTTATTAGCAACTCTTATCTCTCCACTTTCGAGCCCTTTAATTATCTCTTCGAAAGCTTGTTTTTCAATTGTGTGATTGCCTATCCCGCAATTATTTTCATAAATAGATTTATAGTTTTTCATATGCTGACAGAGTCTCTTTCATGATTTTAACTGTGTTTTGAGTACCAGCACAAAGAGGTGGTCTGAGAATGTTGTGAGAGAGTCCCAAAATATTGAGTGCTGCCTTAACGGGTATGGGATTACTTTCTATGAAGCAGTTTTTGAAAAGGGGTAATAATTTATAATGAAGAGCCCTTGCAGCTGCCATATCTCCTGACATGATTTTTTCAACCATCGATACTACAATTTCGGGAGCTATGTTTGAAGCTACACTTATAACTCCTTTGGCACCTGACGCCATTAGTGAAAGTGTTTCATCGTCGTTTCCACTTAAAACGCTAAATCTTTCAGGACAGTTTCTGATAATTTCGCATATTTGAGCGTAGTTGCTGGAAGCTTCTTTTATCCCTGCAATATTTTCAATTTCTGCAAGTTTAAGAGATGTTTCTGCGCTCAAATTGACTCCTGTCCTGCCTGGAACATTATATATGATAATAGGTTTGTCTGTTGAAAGAGCTATTTCTTTGAAATGATTATATAGGCCAATTTGAGTCGGTTTGTTGTAGTAGGGAGTTACTATCAGAAAAGCATCAGCCCCATATTTTTCTAACAGTTTGATATTTTCAAGCACATGTTTTGTGCAATTAGAACCTGCACCAACAATAATTGGAAATTTCGAGCCACATTCTTCTTTGGTAATTTCAAGAAGACGTATCTTTTCTTCAGTTTCGAGACACGGTGTCTCGGCTGTAGTTCCAAGAGGAACAAGGAAATGAATGCCAGCATCTATCTGGCGTTTTACCAGATTTCGGTAGGAGTTGTAATCAACAGTAAAATCGTTGTTAAAAGGTGTCACCATGGCCGTTCCGCATCCGGCAATTTGAAGATGTCTCATAAGTTGTTAAATATTAAATTGTTAATGTTTTAAATTGTCACTCATTCCATATTGTTTTATTAAATTTCTCTTCGAGCAGTTCTCTAAATTCATATATACCCGTAATTTGTTCACTCCAGAGTGCTGCCATAACTGCTCCTTCGGCAAATCCTCTGCGTGAGAATGCTTCATGTTTAAGTACTATTCTGTCGTGTGGTCCTTCAAAACCAAGCTGATGGATACCTGGTATATTTCCACATCTTATTGATTTTATATTTATTTGCTGCCCGGTACTGCTATTAACGATAGAAGCAAGCTTTTTTGCCGTTCCTGATGGAGCATCAAGTTTTTTGTTGTGATGCATCTCAAGAATGTATGGTTGATATTCATAATAGTCTCCGATAAGCTTAGAAGTTATCTCTGTTATCTTAAAGAATATATTTACTCCTATGGAGAAATTGCTTGAATATATCAGGGTTTTATTTTTTTGACTGAAATATTTTACAACTTCTTCTTTTTGTTCATTCCAACCTGTAGTGCCAATTACAGCCGCCTTAAAATTGTCGGCAATAAATCGGTAATTATTCAAAAAGGCTTCAGGTGTCGTGAAATCGATACATACACTTTCAGCTGCAACCTGTCTGTCAAATGTCATTATAGATTCGGACTTTCCTGAGCATTCTACATGGCGCTCGGTAAGGAGTTGTTCTATCTCCCTGCCCATTTTGCCATATCCGCTAATTACAATTTTCATAATTTTGTTTTTAAGCAATTTTCATAAGTGGGATTTCATTCTTTTCAAATAATTCTCTGTGAAGCGCAGTGATGATATCATCTAAATCGGTTCTCTCAACTACAAAACTTAAATTTATGGCTGATGCTCCCTGTGAGATCATACTTATTTTAAAGTCTGAGAGTGAGCAAAAGATCCGATTACATACTCCTGTACAACTATTTAACTCTTTGCCAATTACAGATACCTGAGATTTGTTTTTCTCTATACTTACTGTAGAAAATGTGGAAAGTTCGGAGAGTATTAGATCATTGAGTTCATACTCTTCTTCAATGGTTAATGACACATTGGCTTCAGATGTGCTGATTAAATCAACTGGTATGTGGTATTTGTCAAAAAGTCTGAAGAGTTTGTGAAGAAAACCATAGCTATTGACCATGCTTGTTGAAAACAGGTTTAGTACAATTATGTTCTCTTTATAAGAAATGGATTTTGCACCCGGTGGTATTTTCGAGTCTCCAAGAATAAGTGTTCCAGGAGCATCAGCAAGCCTTGAGTTCAATATCCTTACAGGTATGTTTTTTTCAATTGCAGGTTGGATAGTAAGAGGATGAAGGACTTTTGCTCCAAAATGTGCCAATTCTGCCGCTTCTTCAAATGAAATGACATTGACTTTTTTACTATTTGAGATTTTTCCAGGATCTGCAGTAAGAATTCCATCTACATCTGTCCATATTTCGACTTCTGAAGCCTTAATAGCCATCCCTATGAGTGATGCTGTATAGTCCGATCCTCCTCTTCCGAGAATAGTTGTTACTCCATTTTTAGTTGAAGAGATAAAACCTTGTGTTATAATAGCCTCATATCCTTCAAATTCTCTATTGATTACTTTTGGAACGTCCTCTAATATTTTTTTTATATCCGGCTCTCCCCTCATATAATTGTCATCTGTATAAATCAACTCTCTGGCATCAACAAGTTTTGTTCGGACATTACTATGATTCAGTGCTGATGATATGACAAAAGAGGATAGAATCTCTCCCTGTGCTACAATTGATGCTTTACATCTTTCTGAAAGTTCTCCAAGGACAGTTATTGCATTTATCTTTTCAGTGAGTCTCGATGTAATTGACTCAATCTCTTTTTTGGCCTCACAGATTTTTTTAGTGTCATCTCCAAACAAATCTTGGCAAAGACTGATATGCCTTTCAGTAAGAGAAGCAATAAGTTGATTTGCGTTGTTTCTTTCTCCTTTGCCTGCATGTTCAGCAATTTTGTACAAAGTGTCGGTGACTTTGGATAGAGCCGACACCACAATGACAGGTGTAAGGTCAAGTTTGCTCTTTACAATTGAGATGACTCTCTCAATAGCGGCGGCATCCGTTACGGATGTGCCACCAAATTTTAGCACTCTCATTCAAATCCATTTTTTAAGTTCAAAGTATATTTTTTTTAAATCATTGATAGCCTGATATATTTCCGAGATTGTAATTTGCTCCTTGTCGGTATGTGCATTCTCAATTGAACCGGGCCCATAGAGAAGAACTTTGTCGAATCCTTTAAGATGGGGAGCGTCGCTTCCAAATGCGATAGTATTTATATTAAACCCATTTACTGTGAAGAATTTATAAGGTGCGTCGCCACTGATTTTTTTAACTTTGACATAATCATTGCATAAGTTTAACATCATTTTGTCAATCAAATTGTCTGTCATAAATGTTGTCCTGAAGTAACATAGAAATTGCACTGAATCACTTATTACATTATGAGAATTGTCACTTGCCAATTTTCCAATATTAAATGTAGTTTGGCCAAGTTCAGGATCTTGTGGCAAGGAGTGACGACATATAGAATTTAATTCGTTAACAAATTTTACAAATCTCAGTATAGCATTTTCTCCAAAAGCAGGATATCCGGAATGAGCTTTTTTGCCGGAGATTTCTATCTCATATAGTTTTGTCCCTTTACCGGCACTTGCAAGATGATTATTATTGGGTTCGCCGACTATTGCAAACTTGCCGTTGTTTTTTTGAATTTTAGCCCCTTTGGATCCACACTCCTCACCTGAGAGCAAAAGCAGACCAAAGTTGCTGTGTCCCTCTTTTTCAAGTTCGAGGCAAGTCTGGTGCATTGCGATTATTTGTCCCTTGGCATCACATGCTCCTCTTCCATAGACAAGATTTCCATCTACTCTTGGAGCAAAATAGGGCGGGACAGTGTCAAGATGTGTGCAAAATACTATTTCAGGTTCTCCCCATTTGATGAATAGATTTTGTGAGCCATCACCAACTTCTTCAATTACTGTTTGAGTGCTGGGAGAAGAAAAATTGGAACATAAATATTCTGAAAGAGCTCTCTCTTTTCCCGAGGTCGAATCGATCTCGAGAATCTTGATAAAAATCTCTATAAAATTCATAACTCTTTAAAAAAAAGGCTGTCTCAAATTTGAGACAGCCCGTAGGTTTTAATATACAAAGTTGTTTACTGGTATATGTCAATAATTACAGCATGCCTCAAACGAATATCGAATAAACGTTTTACTTGTTTGTTCTGTTTGAGTGAAACTGTCATATTGTTGTTCATATCATTAATTGTATTACAAACGTAACTAAAAAAATGATAATGCCAAAAAAATATTACTAAAAAATGGTTTATTACAACATAATGTCACAAAGTTGTAAATTAGTAGATTAAGATTTATTCATAATTGTGGTCTGCCTGTTAATGGACTCTTGGTGGATTGCTTTGAAAATAGTATTGATCATCTCTTCGCTGAGTTTATATTTTTTCCCTTTTTCAACTATTTTCTCAACTACCTCTTTCCATCTCGCTGACTGAAGTATGGTTATTTTATTCTCTTTTTTGTAACTTCCTATAATTTCGGCAATTGTCATTCTGTCGTTCAGGATTTTTATGAGCTTTTCATCACAAACATCAATTTTGTGCCTGAGTTCTTCGAGAGTTAACATTAAGAGAGGATTATCGTTCGAAGGATCTCGTATTATAAGATTGTTGAGAATAGTTCCAAGTTCCGATGGGGTTATTTGCTGTTCGCTGTCACTTTTTGCGATTGCAGGGTAAAAGTGAGATTCTATCATCAAACCGTCATAGTTCAAATCGAGGGCTTTTTGTGAGAGCTCCTGAATTAACTCTCTTTTGCCGCCCATATGACTTGGATCACAAATCATAGGTATCTCAGGCATTTTCTGTTTCAGTTCGATAGGTACTTGCCATTGAGGAATATTCCTGTATCGTGTTGTGTCGTAAGTTGAAAATCCTCTATGTATTGCTCCAACTCTGCGAATCCCTGCTGCTGCTATCCTTTCTATTGCCCCAATCCATAAGTTAAGATCTGGATTAACAGGGTTTTTGACAAGGACTGGAATGTCCACTCCCCTTAGGGCATCTGCAATCTCTTGCATGGCAAATGGATCTGCAGACGTTCTGGCTCCAATCCAGATTATATCAACTCCGTGTCTCAATGAATCATATACGTGTTTAACATTTCCAACCTCAGTAGATACTTTCATCCCAACCTCTTTTTGGACTCTTTTCATCCATTCAAGACCAGAAATTCCTACTCCTTCAAATTGATTTGGTCTAGTACGTGGTTTCCATATTCCTGCACGGAAAACTTCAATACCCAACGTTTTGAGTTGTGTGGCAGTTTCTACAACCTGTTCCTCAGATTCTGCACTGCAGGGACCGGCAATTACGAGGGGACGTTCTAACTTTCCAAGCCCCCATCCTTCAAAAGGTGAATTATTGCTCTTTTCCATATCAGTTTTTATTACAATTTAATACTCTTCTTATTTTATTTGAACTCTCTATAAGAGATTTAATTTTTTCACCCTCTTCTGTTTCGATTAGAGTCTCGAACTCTCTCAGTTTATCAATATATGTTCTGAGAACTGTAAGTACATTTTCTTTGTTTTGCAGGAAGACAGGCACCCACATGTCGGAAGAGCTTTTAGCAAGTCTGACAGTCGAATCGAAACCACCGCTGGCCATGTCAAAAATATTTTTTTCATCCTGTTCCTTTTCAAGTACTGTCAGTGCAAGAGCAAAGGAACTTATGTGAGATATATGAGAGACATAGGCAGCGTGTGTGTCGTGACTGGAGCTTGTCATATATATGATTCTCATATTAAGAGTTTCATACATTTTTTGAATTAGGTAAAGTGCCTCTTTGTCAGATTGGTCTGTATCACATAAAATTGCTCCTCTTCCGTCAAACAGACCTGAAGTTGCTGCCCATGGGCCTGAAAACTCAGTTCCTGCCATTGGATGAGAAGCGACGAAACGTCCTCGGTTAATATGATTTTTTACTTTTTGACATATCTCAAACTTAGTTGAGCTCACGTCTGTAATAACCGTTTTGTTTCCGGCTATATCAAGAATCTTGGGGAGCAGAGTGAGAGTTGCATTGGCAGGAGTTGAAATTATGACGAGATCGCTTCTTTTTACACTCTCTTCCAGAGTACATATTTCGTCTACCAGTCCTAGTGATAATGCTGCGTTGGCATTTATCTTGTCATTGTCAACTCCCAATATAGTTGCAGCAAAACCTCTTTTTCTGAGGTCTATTGCTGCGGAACCTCCTATCAGACCAATGCCTATAATTGTTACTGTCATGTTAAATCAATTTTTATTTTTTTTGATTCTGTTGAGAGCTTCGTTAAGAGTCTCTATATTGCAGCATAGGGATATTCTGGCAAATCCTTCACCATTTGTTCCGAAGATAAAACCAGGAGCAATGAATACGCTACTTTCATACAGATATTTATTGGAAAAGTTGGAAGAGTTATCGTAATCCTGTGGAATTTTTGCCCAGACAAACAGTCCACTCTGTCGCTTGTCATAGGTTGATCCGGTTGCCTCAAATATTTGCCATACGAGTTCTCTCCTTCTTTTGTACTCGTCGTTTATTCTATTGAACCAATCCTCGTTGCATGAAAGTGCTTGTGCAGCAGCCATTTGCAAAGGTTTGTACATTCCACTGTCCATATTGCTTTTTACTTGAAGAATGTAACTTATCAGCCTACTTTCTCCTGCAACCATTCCAATGCGAAATCCGGCCATATTGTGTGATTTGCTCATGGAATTAAGCTCAATGGCAGTCTCTTTTGCTCCTTCAATTTCAAGAATACTTATGGGATTGTCATTGAGGATAAAACTATAAGGATTGTCATTGCAAATGAGAATTCCATGTTTTTTACCAAAATCGATAAGTTTTTTATATAGTTCATAACTTGCCGGCTTACCTGTTGGCATATTTGGATAGTTAACCCACATCAACTTTACTCCGCTTAACTCCATATTTTCAAGCTCTTGAAAATCAGGCTCCCAAGAGTTTTGGTATTTAAGATTGTATGGTATAATCTCTGCACCAACCATTAGAGATATAGAGCTATAAGTCGGGTATCCCGGATTTGGCACTAAAACTTTATCCCCGGGGTTTAAAAAAGCCATCGACACATGCATGATACCTTCTTTGGATCCCATGAGTGGGAGGATCTCTTTTTCAGGATCTAATTCAACTCTGAAAAAATGTTTATACCATTTTGAAAATGCATTTCGCAATTCAGGAATGCCGATGTAACTCTGATATCCATTAGTCCCATAAGTTCTTGCAGAATTGACCATTGCTTCAATTGCTTCGTGAGGGGCAGCCATGTCAGGACTGCCAATTCCAAGATTTATCACTTTTTTTCCGTCTCTGTTCATTTGGTCGATCTCCTTAAGTTTAATAGAGAAATAATATTCATTGACCAGTGAAGTTCTTTGTGCAGGTGTTATCATATAGCTTAATTATGAATGTTTTCCAATGATTTTATGGAATGAGCATATTCTCCCAGTATCTGAAGGTCTATTACCTGTTTTGAGATCACAGTCAATCCCTTCTGATAATTAGAATAATTTTCAAATGTTACGTCAACTATGAAGAAGTATTGAAATTCCTTTCCAATTATTGGTAAGCTTTGAATTTTTGTAAGATTCATGCCATTATCTGCAAGAATTGTCAAAACGCCAGCCAGACTTCCTTTTGAATGAGGAAGACTGAAACAAAGGGATGCTTTAGTAATTTTATAAAAGTCCTCGTTATTATAAGTGTTTTTTTCATTCAGATCACTATTGGCAATTATCAGGAATCTTGTATAGTTTCTTTTGTTGGTCTCAATTCCTGAGGCCAAAACCTCAAGTTGATATATTTCAGCAGCCATCTCTCCTGCAATAGCTCCAAAGCCTTTTAAGTTATTCAATCTTATTTCCTTGGCACTTTGAGCAGTGTCTACAGACTCAACAAGTTTAATCCATGGATACTGTTTAAAAAAATCGCGACACTGGCTGATTGCCATGTGGTGAGAGTGTACTTGATTTATGTCTTTCAGCTGCTGCCCTGGTAAAGAGAGTAAATTTTGTTTAATCCTCAGATATTCTTCTCCTATTATTTTAACCGGATTGTCTCTTAGAAGTTCGTAATTTCTGAGTATTGTTCCAGCAACGGTGTTTTCAATTGCCATTACCCCGTAGTCTGCTTTTCTATTGCAGAGTGAAGATATTATTTCTTCAAATGTCTCACATTCAACAATCTCAAGCTGGCATTGTGAAAAATACCGGCAGGCTGCAACTTCGTGGAAAGAGCCCTTTATCCCCTGAATGGCTACCTTTTTGGATTCGTAATCTTTTCTGTTATCTCTTAACATGGTTGGTATAAAAACAAAAAACCCCGCTTGTTCGGCGGGGTCTATATACATAAATTAGTATTGTCAGTTTACATCATATATAAGCCCCGCTTTATTTCTAAAATAGAAATAAAAAAACCAGAATGAGGTATATATGAAACTGTTATTCATTTCAGTCGTATTTTCAATCGCAAATATGGAAATAAAAATTGAAATATGTATCCAAAAATTAATTTATTTAAATATTTTTTGATTTAGAATTAAACATAAGACCAAACATCATTATCAAAGAAGAAAGCACTATTATCTGTATCATAAGTGGATAGTCTACGACAGGTATCTGTAGGGCAGGAGGGATAGACAAAACAAGAAGAATAGTTATTAATCCTCTTGGAGCAACAAAAATAAGAGGTTTTATGGGTTGATATGTTATTTTAAGTTGAGCCGCTCTAATAAAAGTTATTAATGCCAATATTGCTATTGCCCAGCAAAGACTCGAGAGGTTGAGTAAATCTGCTGTATTAATCAGATATCCAAATAACATGAAAAAGAGAGCTCTTATAAGAAATGAAATTTCACCTACAAACTCTTTAAATTTATTAATCTCTTTTGCCAACTCCCCAGGTCTAAATATTGAGCTCCACTTATATTTGTCCATTTTTTCGATATTGCCAAGGAATAATCCAAAGATCATTATAAAGATGAGGGAGGGCAGCATAAATTCATGTGTAGCGGTATATACAAGAAGAATGACTAAAATAATTGGAATAAATTTTATTTGATGGTTTACTTTGCTCAAAAATAAAGAAAGACCCAGAGTTGTTATCAGCGAGATTACAAACATTAGTAATATCTGAAGTGTAAAATTTCCAAATGAATTGATGTTAATTATCTCGTTTGTGAGTATAAAGTTAAAAAACAGAACCCCCAATATATCGGAAAAACTACTTTCGTATACAACAAATTCTTTTAAAGAGGAATCCAATGCACGAACGCTTGGAATAGCAATTGCACTGCTTATTATGCTAAAGGGAACGGAGTTAAGGAGAGCTGTTCTAAATGAGAAACCTCCAATGAGATGAAACAGCAGGGCAATAACTAATGCGACTATTATCATTGGCAGTAGCGCTCCAAACAGGGATTTTGTGATAACAGATACCTTGGAGCGTTGGAGATCAAGCTCAAGTGATCCTTCTAATACTATTAATACGAGCCCAACAGTCCCGAGACCGGGCAATACAGGATTTAAATCAGGAAGCGGAATTCCTAGTAATAGAGTAATTTGTTTTACTCCCCAACCAAGCAACAGCAGCAAGATGACAGAAGGAATCCGGGTCTTTGAAGATGTAAGGTCAAAAATATATGCTATAAGCAAAAGTATGCAGATAGTTATGATAATATGAGCCGACATCTTGTGCTATTAAATTGTTGTACTTATTCCGAGACAAATTTCAATCCGACAATAGATATTATTAATGTAGTCAGAAAAAAAAGTCTCCAAAAATCAGCAGGTTCTTTGAAAAAGAGGATTCCAACTATTACTGTTCCGACTGCGCCGATGCCTGTCCAGACTGCATATGCAGTACCTACTGGTAAAGCCTGAACAGCCTTGACAAGGAGTAACATACTTATAGTCAAGAACGCTATAAATCCTAAATACCAGTATGTTGTGATAATTCCTGACGATTCTTTTGCCTTACCAAGGCAGAAGGCAAAGCCTGTTTCACACAGTCCTGCAATTATCAATATTATCCAATTCATTGTATAGATTCTACTGCAAAAATAGGAAAATTAAGTTTATATACATTTTATAAAAAAAGAGGGTGTCCAGATTTGCTCGGACACCCTCGCAGGGTTAATTTTTGGTTTGCGCCGGAATAATCACTTTCCAAGGGCTTTGTCAATAGCTTTCGATATCTCGTCTTCACCTCTAACGTATTTAGAGACTATCTTTCCCTCTTTGTCAAGCACAACAAGAAAAGGTATGCCAGAAAATTGATATAGTTTTGAAACTTCTGATCCGGATTTTGGTGCAAGCACCTGTATCCAAGGCATATTCTCTTGAGAGAGTGCTTTTAACCACTCATCTTTGCCTTTGTCAATTGAAACACTGATAAACTCTACATCTTGGCGATCATATTTTGCATAAACTTTCTTCAAATTGGGAATTTCTGATCTGCATGGTCCGCACCAGGATGCCCAGAAGTCAATGAGCAGTACTTTCCCTTTGAAATCTGACGGTCCGTAAAGTTTTCCATTAACGTCCGGATATTTAAATTCTGGTGCATAAGAGCCAATTTCCATCCTTGCAGTATTTGTCTCATTTTCTTTGATGTCCTTAAAGTATTCGACAAGAGGCGGATAATTTGGGTATTTTGAAAACAAGATATTGCTGACACTTTTAATCAAACCGCTGTCCTTTTGAGGATTTAGATGTCTAAGAACGGCTATCACACTGGTTCTATCAGAATACATCTCTGCAACATATCTTATTCTGCTTCTTCTCTCCTCATCCAAAAAATCGTACAGTTTCTTTGTCGTTGCATTTTTAACACTGTCATTAAGAAACTGTGTGCCATATGTTATTTTAGATACTGCAATCATTTCCTGGTAATTTCTGTAGTAAATGAAATTAAGATGGTTAATTACCTCATTTTTTGGTCCTCCCTTTATTAAATGAAATGGTGGGTTTTTAATCTTAATTCTTGCAGTATCTTTTCCTCTGAAATCGATACTTATATCTTCATCTTCTCCCCAAAACTGGATACTTTCCCATTTTTTGCAGTCAAGAGTATAAATTCCGGGCTTGTCGATCTTAAGTTTATAGCTGAATTTATTATCCTTGTCAACATCAAACTCGGCAATTGTCACTCTTTCGTTTCCCTCTTGTCTCAATATAGCCATTTTGAACATGGGCTCATTGAATTGTACACTGCCACTAACTGTTATAATTTTCTCCTGTGCACTTACAGCTGCAGGTATAAGCAATAATTGCACAAGTACAATAATAATGACAAGCTTTGATTTAATAAGTTGTTTCATAATGAATGATTAATAATTTATGGATATGGATTAATTACCTGACAGTGATTTGTATAGTTTCTTCATCTCTTCTGGATAGTTAACCATACTCATTGCAAGCATTACACCTTTTTTTGCCGCTTCAGATTTTCTTTGTGCTTGTTGTGCCTCAAATATTGGAAGGTACTTTTCGAACCAACCGGCAGCATGTTTTCTTATTTTAATGTCCTGACATTTCTTATCTATCTGCATTCCCCAGCCTAGTAATTCTGTTACCTGAATATTGGCTAACCCGTTTTTGTTGATTTTGGCATCAATCAACGATAAGGTTCTCTTCCAGTTTTGTGACTGAATGGCATAATAAATATTTGCCTTTTCTTCAATAGTTTGATAATCCTCTACACCTTCATTTTTCATTCTTTTTACATACTCCTTGAATCCTTTCAGGTCAATAACAGCGCCAGCTCCTTCTCCATTAATAAACTTGGTTGCCCCATTTTCCCATACACTTCTTAGTTTCCTGTCAACTAAATCTTTTGGATAAAGGTTGTATAATTCAAATCTGTTTTTATATATGTATTTGAAAAGTTCAGAATCAACATCTTCCATGTATGAAATAAAATATGTGAAATACTTTTTATTATTTTTAAAATTGGATGGTTCACTGATTTTAAAGAATTCTTGAGCTACTTCATTTGCCTCTTTGCGCAAATTGGCTATTTCGAGGGTATTCAGATATTTCAGTAAAAATTCTTCACTTCTTTCACCTAAAGCATATTTTTTCTGCATTGCCGAAAGTCCGTTTCCTTCCATACCTTCTTTTGCTAAAGCAATAAATTCATTTGCAGGCATGCTGCCGACAATTTTATTAACTACATTACCTGAAGGATCAATAAATACGTAAGTTGGAAATGCATTCACTTCAAACCTGTTTTTTAGTTCGATGCCTTCTCCTTTTTCCATATCAAACTTGGCATTAATAAAATTGGAGTTGAAATACTCAGCAACTTCAGGCTGTGTGAACACTTCGTTGTTCATTTGTCTGCAAGGGCCACACCATGTAGTAAAACAGTCGAGGAAAACAGGTTTATTATCTTTAAAAGCCTTATTCATAACATCATTCCAAGAACCTTTTTCAAAACGAATGCAGAATTTATTGAGTGCACTATCTCCATACGAGATGAATGTTTCTGCATCTGTAAAACCAGAAGCTGAATATATCAAATCACCATTTGAGTTTAAAAATAGATAAGAGGGATATCCAATTGTACCATATCGTTTTGCAAGGTCTGTATGTACTGTGCCCAAATTCATACTGAGGCAGATAAAATGTTCATTATAAAAATCTGCAACTTTGTCAAGTGAAAAAACATCTTTGACCATTCTCATGCATGGTTGGCAATTATCAGTGTAGGCATCAATAAATACAGGTTTTCCTGAACTTTTTGAAAGTTTGAGGGCATCTTCAAACGAAATATCCATAAAATTTATTTTCCTGCTGTTTGCCCATTTTTCCTTAGCTTTAGACAGAGCTTCGTTTGCAATTTCAAGGAAAAGAGTGGGATTATTGTAAATGCGTGAAGGATGTATTACGCCAAGAAGATCGCCGTTTGGCATCATAAACGCATAGGTTGGGTACATATTCATTTGTAACAGAGGAGCGAATTCCTTTCCCTCTTGTGTTTCCATATCTATTCTGATTGCAACTAAATTGTTTGAGCTGAAATCAGCAACACCTTTGTCTGAAGCCAGTAATTTTTCCGACTTAAACTTTTGGTCGTTTACCATTCTTTTGCTGGTAACATCTACTAAAATTATTTTCTTTTCTTTTTCGGCAACTGATTTTGCCTGTTCAAAATTTAGATTAGAAAAATTCTGGGCAGCCGAAAAAATCGGCAGAAATGCGAGTAGTGTTGTAAGAGTAATTTTCATACAAATATTTATTTATTAACGATATCCTTTATTTTGAATTATGACCCCATAGGATATGTTGATGTCATAATTTGGTATTGGTAATATTTTTCTGTCATTTGTGACTGAAGGGTCTCTCAGTGCTCTTCCGGTTCTAATGAGATCCCATCTTGTGTGACCTTCAAATGCAAGCTCTTTCATTCTTTCAAGCAATATTTCATCAATAAGAGCCTGAGGTGTAGCAAAATTAGCAGAAGTAAGTGCTGCAGGTTTTGTAGAGAATGGGCGTCGTCTTATATCGTTCAATTGAGTAATCGAAACGTCATTGATGCCATTTATTCTGGCAAGAGCCTCTGCTTTTGTAAGTTTAGCCTCTGACACCCTTAAATATATTACATTATTATACCCATTACCATTGTTATACTTGTAGGAAGTCAAATCATTTGGATTTGAAGTTGAGCTGCCATACCACAACAAAGAAGTTGCTGTTGCAGGATCAACATAGCCTCTTCTGTCGCCGGAAGAGTAGATGCCTGCAAAATCAAGGTCAACATAGAAATAACTTTTGTTATAGAAATAACTGCCGAGACCGTTGGAGTAGTTATTGGCACTTGAGTAACATGGTGAAAGGAGAATAACTTCCGAACTGTAGTTTGTGCTGTTTGTTTCAGCACCGGTGCTGTTGAGAGGGAACATATAATTCGCATGTTCATTATAGGAAGTAGAAAAATTATACCCTTTTGTATTGCTGATAACTGAATCCGCATAATTTGCAGCCATCTGCAAATCCTGAAGATCATTTTTGTAAGTCCCTCTGTAAAGATAAACTCTGGATAGCAAGGCGAAAGCAGCAGTCTTTGAAGCTCTTGTTCTTGATACAAGTGTGTTTGCAGTGCCATTTGGAAGATCAGAGAGAGCTTCATTGAGATCTGAGATAATCTGCTCATAAGTTTCACCTACTGTCACTCTTGCCTGAATATCCTTTGGATTATAACCATCATAAGGCTTTAGTCGCATTATTACTCCAAGTCCGGTCATGTCTCCTGTAAGAGCACCATCTCCATATGTCTGAAGGAGAAGGAGATACTCATATGCTCTAATGAATTTTGCTTCAGCAATATGTCTCTTCATTGCTGAAGTGCTGTAATGGCCATACTTTTCGATATTGGCAATCACGTTATTTGCATAGTCTATGGCATTATATGTAGTACCCCAAATGCTCTGAATGAATCCATCGTGGTCAGAACTGTTATATTGAGAAGTTACCATATTTACAAATGAAGAATTACTCCTAACAGATAGTGTTGGTGTGCCAATTTCGCTGAAAAGAATGAAATATCCTGAATTTGCGTAGTTGTTGACACCTGTCGGAGCTCCGGAGATACTGGCATTGAGTCTTGTGTAAGCTCCAATCAGAGCTGCTTCTGCCGTACTTGAGTCCCTGTATGTAATTTCATCTACAATTACATTTTCAGGAGCAAGATCTAAGTTGCAGGAAAATGTGATTGTCAATGCGAATGTAATTACTATAATATTTAATATCTTTTTCATAATCATCAATTTAGTCAGTTAAAAACCCAATTTCACACCAAATTGAAATGCCCTGGTTTGAGGCATTGTCAAGTTATCATAACCTGAAGCGGTTGCCGAAGAACCGAATGCACTTACTTCAGGATCAATACCGGAGTATTTGGTGAATGTCAAAAGATTTGTTGCAATTGCATATATTCTTACCTGTTTGAATAATTTGGATTTTTGAAGCATATTTTCAGGCAGTGAGTATGCAATCTCAAGATTCTTTAGTCTCAAATATGAGTTGTCTTCAAGGAAACGAGTAATAGTACTTGAAGCAGTATAATCGTAGTTTCCAGTAATAGATGCATTCTTAAGTTTTGGAACTTCTGTTTTGTGGCCGTATATCTGCCAGAATTTCAAAATGTCCTTGTCAAGATTGTTTGCATCTTTTGTAGAATAGGTCATAAGTTGAGCTTTTGTATTGTTTATCATTTGACCTCCATAAGAAAATGTAAAGAGGAAATTTACCTCAAAACCCTTGTATATAAAAGAGTTGTTAAATCCTCCATAGAAATCGGGAGTTGCATCACCCATTATAAATTTGTTGTAGGGAGCTGTAGAGTTGTCTGCAGCCGGAGGAGTTTCACTTATTGTACCATCTTTGTATACCCACAATGGATTTCCATTTTCAGGATTTACTCCATACCACTTATGTAAATAGAATTGAGCTGCAGAATGACCTACTGCATAATACTTGTATGAACTGTTAAGCTCATCAATCTGATTTCCTTCAAAATTGAGTTTTAATATTTTGTTGGTATTTCTTGAGAGTGTAAGTGTAGTCATCCATTGAAAATCCCTGCCAGAGATATTATAAGAAGTGAACCTGAGCTCAATTCCCGAGTTGGACATATCACCAATGTTCTGGTCTTGTTTGGTATATCCTGTATATGCAGGTACATTCGATGAGAATAACATGTCGGTTGTCTTTTTGTAATAGTAGTCGAGAGTCATGTCAATCTTTCTGTCAAAAAGTGTGGCATCAATACCTGCATCATAAGTGACTGTCTTTTCCCAATCGAGGTTGGTATTTCCTGGTTGAGACATACTCAGATAAGGTTGTCCTGCATAATTTGCACTTGTAATTAAACCATACTCGGCTTGAGCGCCGTAATAGTCTGAATTAGCATCCTTACTTGACCAACCTACTGAGCCTCGAAGTTTAAGATCATTAATCCATTTGGCATTGTCCTTTATGAACTTTTCTTCACTGAGTCTCCAGCCGAGTGAAAATGACGGGGTGTTTATATAGCGGTTGTCTTTGTTGTATTTCGAAGAACCGTCAATTCTGTATGTAATTCCTGCCATGTATTTTCTCTTAAATTGGTAGTTGAGTCTTGCAAAACCAGAAAGAAGAGCGGATTTAGCTTCACCACCTGCTACAACACTTTTGGTCTGTGCAGCACCGACTCCTACTAAGTATTGACTGAAAAAATTACGACCAACAATTGAATTGGCGTAGACAGTTGAAGTTTCATAACTTTGTCCTAAAATACCCTGTATAAAATGATTGCCAAATTCTTTATTTATATTTAGAGTATTGTTAACTACAAATTTAGAACTCATGCTGACAGTCTCTTGAGCTTGATTTTTACTAACAACCTCACTGAGAGGAACATCGGCTTTTCTCACAGAAGTTCTCACATTATATAAATCAGTACCTACATCAGACCTGAGTGTCATCCAGGTTGTCGGTCTGAGTTCCAGATAAATATTTCCGGTTACTCGGTTATCAAGAGAGGACATTTTGTTTTGATATGCTGTGGCAACAGGATTGTATGCTTCTGCATAGCCATAAGGGTTTGTGCCCTGTCCGTAAAAGTAATCTCCTTTTTCATTGTATATCGGAAGATTAGGGGCTTTTCTCGCCGCAAGTGCATAAATAGTCGGTGCTTGAAGAGCATTGTTGTCAACTTGAGAAAGAGAAATATTTGTTCCGATGGTTGTAATCTTGTTAAGTTTAGAATCAAGGTTTACTCGAACTGATAATCTCTGCAAGTCATTGTTAATTATATAGGACTGGCTGTTGTTCAATGACATGCTTACAAAATAATTGGTTTTTTCAGTTCCTCCTGATACTGAAGCAGAGAGATTTGTACTAATTGCTGTTCTAGTAACTGCATCTATCCAGTCTGAATTGTAATTAGAAGTGAAAGGAGAATTGGGATAATATAATGAATAAATAAGGTTGTACTCCTCTCCATTGAGCAGGTTGAGTTTTCCAAGCGGATTTTCAACAGCCGTATTGAAATTTACATCAATTTTAGTTCTGTCTCGAACGCCTTTTTTTGTAGTAATCAAAATGACACCTGCAGCTCCTCGTGAACCATATATGGCAGTCGCAAATGCATCTTTCAATATCTCAATTGATTCTATATCTTCTGGATTAAGTGATGTCAGTGGGTTTTTCTCGAATGAATAGTTGAGTGTAGGATTATTCGTAATCGAGCTTGAAACATTTGTTCCAGCAAAAGAATATGCTGGCATTGATCCACCAGAAGTAGAAGTAAGGTTGTTTTCTCTGCTAGTGCCATAAATTGGGACTCCGTCTATCACATAAAGAGGATTATTATCTCCCATGATTGTGCTTATACCACGAATCGTAAGAACATTAGCTGCACCGAGTGCTCCGGAGGAAGTTGACATAAAAACACCAGCTGCCTGTCCTGCTAACATTTTATCTACTGACAGAGCACTTGTAACTTCTCGTGGTCTGACTGTAGTAACAGAACCTGTAATATCTCTCCTCTCCTGTGTAGAGTATCCGGTAAAAACAACCTCTCCCAGAGTCAATTTATCTTCTTCCAAAACAATGTTTACAGGATCGGGAGTGTTAACTATCTTTTCTACAGGCTTGTATCCTATAAAAGAGAATTTTAAAGTTTCGCCTTTGTGCATCTGAATTGAAAAATGTCCGTTAATATCGGTTTCTGTAGCCACATTAGTTCCCTTAACCTGGACATGTGTTCCTGGTACTGTTTTACCTTCAATATCCTTGACTGTTCCTGTAACAGTCATCTTTGCTTGTGAATACATCAGTGTTGTAGTCGCAAGTAAACAGATTAAAATTATAATTTTCTTCATAGTTATTCAATTTGAATAGGGTTATGGTTATCTCAACCTTTTTGTCCAGGCATCAAACCTTACATTCATATTAATTCCGTTAATGGTGTAATTTCCTGCAGAATTTGCAAAGCCACCTATAATCCATATAAGATCGTCTTTGCCGTTAAACACGTTTGGATATATACGTGAGGTAAAGGCAGATGGCAGTTGCAGCTCTGAAGGAAGAGCTGTCCAGTTCTTACCATCACTAGATGAAAGGACGGTAGTGAGCCCAATGCGAGTAGTTCCTACTACTTTTTCTCCTCCTATCATATAAAGTTTGCCATTATAACTGACTACTTTATGGCCAAATCTATTTAGATCGACTCCTGTGGCGGTTTCTGTTACCCATGTTAGACCATTGTCTGAAGAAGAATAGATATCGCCTTTTACATTGCTTTCTGATATGTATCCTACATAGCCGCCAGAAATCCAGAGCTTTCCTCCAAAAGAGTACATGGCATCCTCATTACGGTTAGTTACAGTTGAGGGAGTTGGAGTTATATTGGTCCAGTTTGTACCGTCACTTGTGCTGTATATATTTACCTGATTGAATGCTTGCCACATTCCGAAGCTATACATCTTTCCTCTGCGCAGATATAACTTTCCGTTATGAACAACAATCTGAGGAAAAGGTCTTCCAAGTGGATTGCCAACTTGCCCAGAAGTACAATCTGTCCAGTCTGTCCCATTTGTTGTACACATCATTTTCCATAAAGATGTTGATGAAGTCTCTGGAGATGTGCCATTTATATCTTTGCAAAACATTCTGACACCACCGATAGCATATAATTTGCCATTCATGACGGCCAGTTCGGCTCCAAAACCTCCAATAATTTTAGGATTTGTTTCAACCTTTGTCCATAGGCCACCGTCATCCGAAGAATATAATTCGTAGTATGCTGTTCCAGACGAAGCAGTACCATTTGGGTAATATGCTCCCAGAATATACAACTTGTTGTTAAACCAGGCTGCGCTGTAGGAGTTGAATGAAGGCAAGCCTGTCATTCTCATATCAGTGTTTATTTTCGCCCCGGATGTCTGGCTATGATCTACTTTTTCAACAAATGCTTTTACAGAATATTCACGCTGAGCATCTTTGAAACGCGTTGTAATCTTGATTGGCTGATTAAGATCAATTTCACTTTCTCCACTTTTGATTTCTGTGCCATTAACAAAAACCTGAGCTCCAATGGTAGTGGTAAAGATAGGTTTAATTTTGGCCAAAGTGGCAGAACTTGTGCCAAATAGAAGGCTGTCAAGATCGTTTTGGATTGTTTTAGCAGGCTGATCAACAGTACAGTCAAAAACACGTCCGTCAGGAAGCTGAAATCTGAATGTAAGTATGCCTGAGACATTTTCATATTCAATCTCATTTTTCTGACAGGAACCGACTACGATCATCATTACTATTCCCATAAATAGCGACCTTCTTTTGATCCTGTTTTTTTTCATAATGGTTATTAAGTTTTGATTGGTTAATAGTTTTATTTCAAATTTCAAAAAAGAAATAATCCGATGTAGCTCGAATACATTTAATAAATATCTACAAAATTGTAATTTTGGGAAAATTATATCTACAAAGTGATTTTTAGATATCTTATTATGAAGAGATTAAGAGTGAATATTTAATCTACAATCATATTGACTTAAGATATTTCACCAAATTGGTGTCACTGTCGATGTTCAGATGTTGTCTCATGCGATATCTGGCCATATTGACACTTTTTGGGGAGCAGTCAAGAAGAGATGCTATCTGTTTTGTTGATAAATTGGCTCTAAGAAGCAGAGCAATGTTTTTGTCATTTTTTGTAAGGTCAGGATGTAATTCTGATAGTCTTTTGATAAAAGAATCGTTTATATCTCTTATTTTATTCATGACAGATTCAACATCTTCGTTTCTTGTTTGAAGGTTGCGGATGTATAGATTAACTTTTCTCAGCTCAGAATATACCTCTTTTTCATCCATCTTTTGAGCCTTGCTCAATGAGCTCTGTATATTGCATAATATCTCATTGCGACTGTTTATATAAGTAGAGAGATTGGTTAATTCTGCCTGAGTATATTTTACCTCTCTCTCTGCAGCAATTTTTTTTGATTCAAGCTCCTGAACGTGACGTTTATTATTGATGTAAAAATAAATATATAGTAGTGTAAGTATCATAATTATCAACAGAGAAGCTGTAATTACTAGAGAAAGATTCAGTCGTCGAATGTCATTTTCCTTTTTTTGTAAATTAATCTCGTATTCCTTTTTTGTCAGTAGTCTGTTAGCGATAAGCTCATCTATATCACTGATGTTTTCTCCCTCAGATAGTTCCTTCTGTGCTTCTTCTCTTTTGATAGTTTCTTCGTACGCAGCTTTATAATTCCCCATTTTGGCGTATAATATAGCTCTGTAGTCATGATTATTTATAAGTATCTCCTGAGAATTCAGTTTCTGACCTATTACCAGGGCTGAATCAAGGTAATTTATAGCTTTGCTGAAATCACCAAGAGAGATATGTTGATATGCCATGTTGTTGTAATTTTCTCCCAAAGAAAGAGTTCTTCCAGCCTTGTTATTAATAGAAATAGCCTCATTGAGATATTTAATTTTAAGAGAAGCATTTCCTTCTCCTTTAGCCAGGTTGTTGAGGGCTGTGGCTGTGATGGTTGAGCTATCTCCAATTGCTCTGCTGAAGGCTAAAGCTTTTAAAAAATATTTTTCGGCTGACTTTTGTGAGAGAAATTTCTGATTGAACAAACCAAGATTGTTGTAGTGAAAAGCCAGTAAATTGACATCTCCTAATTTTCTGAATAGAGAATCACATTTATTAAGACTGGTAACGGATTTAGAGTGGCTTCCTGCCCTAATATGAACGAGTGCATAATAGGCAGTTGCTATTGCATTTGTCCGGACATCATCTTTTGGGCAAAACGAGAGAGCCTCGTTAATGGTAAAAAGAGCTTTGGCTGTTTGACCGCTTTCAAGTAAGTTGATTGTTTGAGATATTAATTTTTTGGTTGCCTGAAGACTGTCCAATTTTGTTTTGCAGGAAGATGAAGATATAGATGCTGGAAGTATTTTGTGAGGCAAAACAACTCTGCCTGAAGAATCTTTTGATTTATTTACATCAATTTTGTTAATCTCAATATCACTCTTTTGCTGTGCATTACAAGGCACTGCCTTCGACAACAAAAAAGCCATTGAGAAGACAATAACAGATACAATTATTTTCTTAGAAGTTTTCAAGCAATAAACCATTAAGTACTGCAGTAAAAATATGAAAAAATGATGATTTTTATTGAACTTATATTTATTTGTGGAGGTGAAATCCCTGACTGGTTAATTCGGAGGAGACAAAACGCAAATATTCATCTGCTTTCAATGGATAATCCCAACATCCCATTCCGTGATGGAGTCTGCCTCCAAAGCCAACTTTAAATTTATATAGACCGTATAGAGGATGGGATTTATCAGCATTAGGAGAAACGCCAAACATATCATATTCCGTGCATCCCATTTTTTTTGATAATTTAATTGCTTCCCATTGGAGTGCATAACTGCCCATTAAATTTCTGTGAGAAGAAGATGAGGCACCAAAAAGGTATGATCCTCTATGTCCGGTTATTATTAGAAACATAGCAGCAAGAGGATTACTTCCTATTTCGGCCATGAGAAGAAATACTTTAGCAGGTGAAGTACTGTTTTCCATATTAACAGTAAGCAATGTCTCAAAGTGCTTGATATCGTTAAGTACTATTTTATTTCTATGAGCAGTTTCTCTATAAAGATTATACCATTTGTCGAGGCTTTCAATATCAAGTTGTCTTACTGTAACACCTTTTCTTTGAGCGAGACCAATATTATATCTGGTTTTAGGTTTCATCCTTTGAAGAATAGTATCAGTATCTGGCGTTAGATCAAGGTAAACAGTGCTGGATGGCAGTATGTTAAAAGATGCTTTCTTGAAATTCCATTTTACAGTATTAATGTTAAATCGCATTTCCTGATAATTCACAGCTGGTTCTCCAAGCCATCTTCCATATGGGTCGTAATTATCAGGGTCTTTTGCCCAATAAGATTCCCAGCATAAATCATATCGTATGGCTATACAGTCAGATGGGAGAAATTTTCGTAGTGATTCAGACAGATCTTCAAGAAAAAGTCCCTGATAATCTTCATCAGGTTCCAGTTCAGGGCCATATGGAATATATGCTATGGAATGATTTGCATCCAAATGTTTAATTATGACAGATACATCAGAATATATGTCAGAATCTTCATTTACGGAATTATAAATTGATGATTTTTTTGATTTGAAATTGACAGCAATTGTTGAAGCTCCCAGATTTCTTTTAACTGCAGACCAAAATGCAGTCTGTTGTGCAATTGGTGTCATGTAAAGATGCCGTATGTCTTTCTTCTGAATATTGGTAAGCATACGACAAAGATAGCAATTAAAATGTTCTATAGGGATATTCGATTTTGGTTAGAAAAAGAGGATGTGCAGGAACTGAATTCCCCGCAAGACTTCTGTCTTTTTGAAGTAATATGTCTCTAATCCATTCGGGTTCGTTCTTACCACGCCCAACTTCGAGGAGAGAACCTACAATTGCTCTTACCATGTTTCGCAAAAAGCGATTGGCTGAAATTGAAAAGCAAAATGCTCCTGAATCTTCGTATTTTTGACCGTGACTTACTGACAAAACTCCCTGAAATGCAGTTGGTAAAAGAGGAGTAACACCTATTGGCGATCCTGCTTCCCAGAAAGCATCTGTTACTTTACAAATATTAGTTTTCACATCAGAATGAAGTTTTGCCATAGTTGTAAAATCCTTTTCTCCAATAAGGTATTTTGCAGCTTCATTCATTTTTTCTATGTCCACCTTGTAGGGGAAATAATATGAGAAGTCAGGGAGAAAGGGATCTTTGCGTGTGTGAATGAAGTAGCAGTAACTTCTGCCTATAGCATCATAACGTGCATGAGCAGTTCTACTAACATTGCATATATCGTGAGCAACAATGTCGGATGGGAGAATGGCATTCATTTTGTAAATCACTCTCTCGGAATCCTGAAGAGGTAAGGGATTGTCTGTGTCAAAATGTGCAACATAGTTAATTGCATGGACTCCCGCATCTGTTCTTCCTGCGCCGGTTACTTCACATTTTTCTCCCAAAAGGAGAGTTAATGCCCGTTCAACCTCTTCCTGAACCGAGAGTTGTTCCGGTTGTGTCTGCCAGCCGCAGTATCGTGTGCCTTTGTAGGAAATTGATATAAAAAAACGCATTGGTTAAAATTTGGATTAAATTTGTAAATATAATAGTACAAAAATACAAAAACAATAAATATGGAAACCGTAAATATCAAAGAATTAAACGAAAAGATTCAGCGGGAGAGTGCTTTTACAGATATGATCACGCTTGAGATGAACAAGGTGATAGTTGGTCAAAAGCATTTAGTGGAAAATCTTCTAATAGGTCTTCTTGCCGACGGACACATACTGCTTGAAGGAGTTCCTGGTCTGGCGAAGACATTGGCAATAAATACTCTGGCATCTACAATGGATGCCAAATTCAACAGAATACAGTTTACTCCCGATCTTTTGCCTGCTGATTTAATTGGAACACAGATTTACAGTCAGAAAAGCGAACAGTTTCAGATAAAGAAAGGTCCCATATTTGCAAATTTTGTACTGGCAGACGAGATAAACCGTTCGCCTGCAAAAGTTCAGTCAGCTTTGCTTGAGGCAATGCAGGAAAGACAAGTGACAATTGGAGACCAGACATTCCCATTACCACAACCTTTTCTTGTCATGGCTACACAAAATCCTATTGAACAGGAGGGCACATATCCTCTTCCTGAGGCCCAGGTTGACCGTTTTATGTTGAAAGTAATAGTTTCTTATCCTAAAAAAGAGGAGGAGAAACTTATAATCCGTATGAATAACAGTGGTACATTTCCGACTGCCAACACTATTCTGAAACCTGAAGATATTATCAGAGCCAGACAAATAGTCAGAGAAGTTTATATGGACGAAAAGATCGAAAAATATATTGTGGATATAGTTTATGCTACAAGAACACCTGAAGATTATGGTTTGTCCGGTTTGAAGGATCTGATTGCTTTCGGAGGATCGCCTCGTGCCAGTATAAGTATGGCTATTGCAGCAAAAGCCTATGCTTTTATAAGGAGAAGAGGTTATGTGATACCAGAAGATGTTCGAGCTGTTTGCTATGAGGTTCTGAGGCACAGAATAGGTCTTACATATGAAGCCGAAGCCGAAAACGTAACTACTGAGAATATTATAACAGAGATTATGAATAAAGTGGAGGTTCCTTAATATGACCAGTGAGTTGTTGAAAAAAGTCAGAAAAATTGAGATTAAGACAAAAGGGCTCTCACGGCAGATTTTTGCAGGTGAATACCACTCAGCTTTCAAAGGACGAGGTATGGTCTTTAGTGAAGTGCGTGAATATCAGTATGGTGATGACGTGAGGAACATGGACTGGAACGTTACTGCAAGGCTAAATGCACCTTATATTAAGGTTTTTGAAGAAGAAAGAGAGTTAACAGTTGTTCTTTTGATAGATGTCAGCGGTTCCAGACTTTTTGGTACAACCGACAAATTCAAAAAAGATCTCATTACAGAAATAGCCGCAGTTCTCTCATTTTCTGCTTCTGCAAACAACGACAAAGTTGGAGCATTATTTTTTAGCAGTAAGGTTGAAAAGTTTATTCCTCCTAAAAAAGGAAGAAGTCATTTGCTGAGGATAATTCGCGAATTGCTTGAATTTGAGCCCGAAAATAGCGGTACTGATATAGGCGAAGCACTCAGATTTCTTACAAACGCCATTAAAAGAAGATGCACTGCGTTTTTACTCTCAGATCTGATTGATGTAGATGAAGATTTAAAGCCACGTTATGAAGAGGCTTTGAAGATAGCTGTCAATAGACACGATATCTCCGTTGTCTCTGTTTATGATCCAAGAGAGAGAGAGTTGCCGGATGTTGGTTTACTTAAGGTTAAAGATGCAGAGAGTGGTAGAGAAGAGTGGGTTGATACTTCAAGCAAAAGTGTCCGTCAATATTTTGCCGAATGGAATGAAAGGGCTATGGAGGTTACAAAACAATGCTTGAGAAAGTATAAGGTTGACAGTGTAAGCATAGCAACAAATGAGGATTATGTTAAGGGATTGATTTCACTTTTTAACAGAAGATAAGCCGTATGGATCTGAAAGATACACTTTTGATTGGAGATCAAACAGTTTTGCATTTTAAGACGACTGTGCCAAAAGGAGTAAAATATCTCTTTCCTACGCCTGATAACCCGGTGGTGCAAGGAGTTGAACTGGTAGGCAAACCTCAAATTGATACACTGCAAAACAGAGGGGGAGAACTTGTTCTTGACACTAAAGTTACTTTAACTTCATTTGATAGCGGTTCATATGTTCTTCCACCTTTTCCAGCTTATCTAAGTAAGGCGGACGGTACAATAGATACTGTATGGTATGATGGGGGAAGACTGGAAGTTAAGACTATTCAAATAGATACAACTACTTTCAAACCTTATGACATTAAGGGACAACAGACCTATAAGTATACAGTGGGAGAGTTTATTCCATGGTTTGCGATTTTATTAGCTATAGTAGCTCTCTTTTATTTGGGCTATAAGCTTTTTAAGAATTATAAAGAGAAAAAGTCACTTTTCAAAAAAGCTGAACCTGTTGACCCCCCTCATATAATTGCTTTGAGAAATCTCGAAAGAATACGTTCTGAAAAATTGTGGCAAAATAATCAGGAGAAGAGATATTATACTGAGATTGTAGACACAATAAGACAATATCTCGAGCAGCGTTACGGTATTCAAACGATGGAAAAAACTTCGGCCGAGATACTTGAAATGCTTTCAAAATTTGATATAGAATCAAAGGTATACAAAGAATTGGAGGAGTTATTTCATGTGTCAGATCTTGTGAAATTTGCAAAGTATAAGGCAACCCAGCTTGAAAATGAGGAGGCCATACCTATTGCCGTAAGATTTATCAATTCCACATTCCTTCAGGGAATGGAAGAGGATAAGGATAAAAATCAAGATGATCAAGAGGATAAAGAAAGGAGAGATTAATTATGTTTTTTGAATATCCTGAATTACTCTATTTGGAGTTAATATTAATACCGTTGATTGCTCTGTATATTTGGAGAGAAATCAAGGGGGTCTCTCCTGCTTTGAGAGTATCAGCCACAGAACCATGGATGGGAAAAGGAGGAAGAGTAAAAAAAGCGATGAGACATCTTCCATTCATTTTTAAAGTCATAGCTCTCTCAATGATTATTCTGGCAATTGCTCGGCCTCGTTCTTCCAGCAATGTGGAGAAGGTTGATACAGAGGGGATAGATATTATTTTAACTATTGATGTTTCTACCAGTATGTTGGCCAGGGACTTTAAACCTGACAGAATAAGTGCAGCAAAAGATATTGCAATTGAGTTTATTGCACAGAGACCAAATGATAGAATGGGTATAGTAGTTTTTGCAGGTGAAAGTTTTACTCAATGCCCTCTTACTACTGACAGAGCTACTTTGATCAATATGATGAAGGAGGTTGAGACGGGTCTTATTGAGGACGGTACAGCTATTGGAAATGGACTTGCAACAGCGGTAGCAAGACTTAAGGATTCCAAGGCAAAGAGCAGAGTAATTATTTTACTTACAGATGGAGTAAACAACAGAGGAGAGATTTCTCCTCTTATGGCTGCCGAAATTGCCAAGACTTATGGAATACGTGTTTACACAATAGGTGTAGGAGCGATGGGAATGGCACCATATCCTGTTATGACTCCATTTGGCGTTGAAATTCAACAGGTTAAAGTTGAAATAGATGAACCTCTCCTTAAACAGATTGCAGAGAAGACAGGCGGCAGATATTTTCGTGCTACTGACAATACAAAACTGCTTGAGATTTATGGGGAGATTAATAAAATGGAAAAAAGCAAGATGGCAGTTGATTCATTCCCAATATATAAGGAACTTTTTATGACATTTGCATGGATAGCTCTTATTGCAATTGCATTGGAGATATTGACAGGATTGTTAACAACCAGAAGAATAGCTTAGGAATATGTTACAGTTTGCACAACCACAATTTTTACTGCTGATTTTACTGATTCCAATTCTTTTCATAGCTTATGCTATGATGAGAAGGAGTCGGAAAAAAAGAATAGAGCGTTTTGGCAACTCATCTACAATAAATGAGCTTATTCCTAAAGCTTCCAAAAGTAGAGGATGGATAAAACTTTCCATATATTCTATCGCATTTTTCTTTTTTGTAATCGGTCTTGCAAGGCCACAATTAGGAGCCAAAATAAAAGAGGTTGAAACTAAGGGAGTAGAAATAATTATTGCTCTCGACGTTTCTAACTCAATGCTTGCTGAAGATTATTCACCAAACAGGCTTGAAAGAGCCAAGCTTGCAATTTCGCGTTTAGTGGACAAAATGAAGGAAGACAGGATAGGACTTGTTGTTTTTGCCGGTCAGGCTTTTGTTCAACTTCCTGTAACTACAGATTATGTTTCAGCAAAGATGTTTCTTAACAGCATTAATACTAATTCTGTGCCTGTTCAAGGAACGGCCATGGCAGACGCTATTAACACATGTATAAGAAGCTTTAGTCAGGACAGTAAAAACAGCAGGGCAATTATTTTGATTACTGATGGAGAAAATCACGAAGATGACCCTGTAGAGGCAGCAAAAAACGCTAATAGCCTTGGAATACAGGTTTATACAATTGGCATTGGTTCTCCTGAAGGTAAACCCATACCGCTGCCTGAAGGTGGATTTTTGAAGGATAAAGATGGAAATATGGTTGTCTCAAAGTTGGATGAAAGGACACTTGTTGACGTAGCAAAGGCCGGTGGTGGTGTTTATGTTAAAGCAGGTAACAGCGATTTTGGACTTGATGCGGTTGTAGAAAGGATACATAATTTGGAAAAACAGACATATAAATCTGTTGTTTTTGAAGATTTTGACGAGCAATACATGTATTTTTTTGCTATTGCTCTTGTTTTATTTATCCTTGACTTTTTAATAGTAAACAGGAAAGGAAAGAATCTTTTTAAATGAGAGAGACATGAGAGGTAAAATTTTAACTATTCTTTTTCTATTTTTATACTCAATTTCATGGGGGCAGGCTGACAAGTGGAAAGTCAGACAGGGTAATGCATCTTATGAAAAAGGCAAGTATCAGGATGCTGAATTGGAATACAGAAGAGCTTTGGAAAAAAATCCAAAATCTACAAAAGCTGCCTATAATCTCAGCAATACAATGTACAGACTAAACAAACCTGCAGAAGCGGAAAAGTTAATGATGAAGATTGTCGATTCTGTCGATGACAAAGAGGTGAAATCAGCGGCTTATCATAATTTGGGAAATTTCAATCTGGCACAAAAAAAGTATCAGGAAGCAGTTGAAGCTTACAAAAACTCGTTGAGAATCAATCCCAATGACATGGAGACTAAAGCTAATCTTGCATATGCCCAGAAGATGCTGAAGAATCAGCAGAATAACAATGACCAAAATAAGGACAACAAAGATCAAGATAAGGATCAAAATAAGGACAAAAACAAAGATAAGGACAAGAATCAGAACGATAAAGACCAAAATAAAGATCAGAACAAAGACCAAAATCAGAATCAACAGTCTCCGCCAAAAATAACTCCTCAAACTGCAGAACAGATGCTTCAGGCAATTCAGAATCAAGAGAAGGAGACTCAGGATAAAGTGAAGAAAGAAAAGGCAAAGGTCTTTCAAGAAAGACAAAAGGAAAAAAATTGGTAAAGTATTTAATATATGGAAGTTAACCTATCAAAAAAGATAATACTGCTTCTCGGAGCTTTGCTCATGTCGATAGCTGTCTGGGCACAGGCAGCATTCACTGTCGATGTCCCGAAAGTTGTAGGGTTGGACGAAAATTTCAGACTTGTTTTTACTGCGACAGGTGAGCCGTCCAATTTCAATCCACCCGAATTTAAGGATTTTGATGTATTGGCCGGACCATCTACATCAACGATGACCAGCACTCAGATAATTAACGGAAAGAGAACTGACAGTTATCAAGTGAGCTACACTTTTATCCTTCAACCCAAAAGTACAGGAACATTTTCCATACCTTCGGCTTCTGTGACAATTGGCGGGAGGGTTTATCATACTAATCCCGTTTCTATCGAGGTGGTTAAAGGAGAAGGTTCATCTGCATCAGCTCCTTCGGGAAATGCAACTTCATCAAGCAGTACTTCTATCTCTTCAGACGATATTTTTATGAAGATGAGTGTCAGCAAGGGGAGGGTGGTTAAGGGAGAGACTCTTGTTGCAACGCTCAAACTTTATACAAAAGTGCCTATAGCCGGATTTGAAAATGTTAAATTTCCTTCATTCAACGGATTCTGGAGTCAGGAGATAGATACTCCTTCAAATATCGAATTTACAAGAGAGAGTGTTAACGGTAAGATATATAATGCTGCAGTTTTGAGAAGATATCTCTTAATTCCGCAACAGACAGGTAATCTTATTATAGACCCTTCAGAGATGACTTGTCTTGTTCAGGTTAGAGTATCTTCCGGGGTTTCCAGATCTATTTTTGATGATTTCTTTGATTCTTATCAGGTTGTAAAGAAAAGAGTAAAAGCTCCTTCTATTCAGGTAAATGTTGCACCTCTTCCAGCTGGAGCTCCTGCCTCTTTTGCTGGGGGAGTTGGTGACTTTAAAATGTCTGTGAAACTGACAAGAGATTCTGTTAATGCAAATGAAGCTGTATCACTTATAGTTTCTATCAGTGGCTCAGGCAATCTTAATTTAATTGATGCTCCTAAAGTTGAATTCCCTGCTGATTTTGAGGTTTATGATACAAAAATTTCAGATAACACGAGTGGGCCTGGAGCAAGAAATTCCGGAACCAAAGTGTTTGAATACCCTGTTATCCCGAGGGGAGCTGGAGTGTTTGAATTAGGTCCCGTTGAATTCAGTTATTATGATATTTCAGCTCATAAATATAAAACTCTAAATTCCGGAAAACTGATTTTAAGAGTTGGCCAGGCAGTCGAGGGAACGGCTTCTTCTGTTGCATCACTCCCAATGGGTATTAATAAACAGTCTGTAAAAAGTATTGGAAATGATGTTCGTTATATTCGCACAGGTGTCTCAGGTTTGGCAAGAGCCAATCACTTCTTTTTTGGCTCTTTTCCGTTTTTTGTATTCTTCATATTGATCGTGATAGCTTATTTTGCAATGGATAGATTTTTATCAAAGAGAATAGAGAGAAACAGAGATATTGCTGGAGTTAAGAACAGAAGAGCGCTTAAGGTTGCTCGAGCCAGACTTAATGCAGCAGAGAGTCTTATGAAACAGAATCTTTATAGTGCTTTCTTTGAGGAGTTGCATAGAGCTATACTTGGTTACTGTTCAGATAAGCTTAACCTTTCAATGGCTGAACTTTCAAGGGAAAACATTGCTGAATCTCTACAAGCAAAATCTGTAAGCAAGGAGCATATTGATGAATTAATTTCGTTGATTGATACATGTGAATATGCAAGATTTGCGCCCGATCAGGATAAACCAGAGATGAGCGGTAATTATAAAAGAGCAATAAAACTAATTTCAGAATTGGAGGTTTAGTCAATGAAACGGATATTTCTTCTAAATATTTTAATATTCTTTTGTCTTGTATCCTTTGGTCAGTCTCCAAAGGAGTTGTGGACTGAAGCCAATAACAACTATTCTAAGGCAAATTATGAAGATGCCTTGGCCGGTTTCAAGAAAATTGAAGAATTGGGTTATGCTTCACCTGCTCTCTATTATAATATGGGCAATACCTATTTCAAATTGAAACAGATAGGAAAGTCCATTCTTTATTACGAGAGAGCCCTTAAACTGGACCCTTCAGACAAAGATGCTCTTAACAATTTGCAATTAGCCAGAGAATTTACATTGGATAGAATAGAGGAAGTCCCTGATTTTATTCTTAATACATGGATAAAAAGCATTAATTACTCTTTTTCGTCAGATGTTTGGGCATATATTGCTCTTGTTTTATTGGCCGGTGTTGCTCTTTTTCTTTTGTTTTTTAAATATGGACCGACATCAAGAGTTAGAAAGGGCTCTTTCTTTGCATCAATGGTCTTTTTACTCTTTTTCTGTATCTCAATCTATTTTTCCTGGAGTCAAAAACATGTTTATAATCTCAAGGACACTGCAATAATCATGAAACCTGTGAGTACTGTAAAAAGTTCTCCAGATAATTCAGGAAATACTCTTTTCATCCTTCATGAAGGGACAAAAGTTTCATTACTCGATGAAATAGGCCAATGGAAAAAAATTGAGCTGGCCGACGGGAGACAAGGCTGGGTATCTTCACTTGACGTTGAGATCATATAACCCTTCTCGTGAGAGAAGATGATCTAGATTGCCAAGATTATACATAACTATTGCTGTCACTACTGAAGTGTGGTTCATATATTCAGGGATGCTCATGTTGTATGTGTCTCTTTCAGTATGCCAGATTTCCATGTAATTAAAGTCGTAACCCTTAGGATCCCCGTTGTCGAAACTGATGGTTGGTACTCCATTCATAGCAAAATAGGCATGATCCGACCCACCGGCAGTCTTAGGCAGAGGACGAGGTTTTGAAGTTCGTTTGTTCAATTCAAAAGAAAAATCGGGATTTATGGAATCAAGCGGTTCACAAACCTTTTTGAAATCATCATACATGGCTTCAGGCACAGTAATCCCTTTGGTAACAGTTGGCCCACCATCACGATTAAAATAGTTGGAAATTTTAACAAGTTTTTCAGGATTGGTTCTTACCCAATACTCTGAACCTCTTAGACCAAATTCTTCACCTGCCCAGAGACAAAAAAGAAGAGTCCTTTTTGGTTTTGCTCCGGATGTAGCCACAAGACGTGCTGCCTCTAATGTCGGGGCTACACCTGAACCACAATCAACAGCTCCTGTGGCGACATCATAGGAATCAAGATGTCCTCCGCACATTACATACTCATCAGGATATACGCTGCCTTTAATCTCTCCTATAACATTGTGTACAACAACAGGACCTGGTTTAAAATGATTACGAATATCAAATTCAAGTTGAAAATATCTCCTTTCCTTTACTTTTTTGAGAATAATATTATACTGTTCTTCATCAAGTTTTATATCTGGGCATGTTGGAAGAGAATCGAAACTCATTAGAAAAAGATTTTTCTTGTCGTAGAGCGCTCTTATTGGCACCTTGGCAGACTGTATAATTCCAAGTATACCCGCCTCTCTCATCTCTTTGTAGAAGAGAGCCGGAGAATCTTTTAAAGGTTTAAGTTCCTTTTGTTCTTTCCGAGGATTATTATCGTTCCAACGTTTTATTGAGTCATTATATTTTACTATGTCTTCATTTTCCTTAATAATTCTGTGTCTCTCCTCATCTGCAAATGTTGAGTAATCAATAGGAAATCCGTCGCTTTCTCCGGTAATAAGTACCCACGCTCCTTTTAGCTTTCCTTTCATTCTGTTAAACTCTTCTTTGGTTTTTGGTTCCAGAACAACATGGCCTCTTTGGACGCCTTTGGTTCCTGCTGTGTAGGAGGGCGTTGCAAAATGAAGTACACACCCATCTTCACTCAGCATGCGTCCAAACCATGGCCCCCTGTTAAATCCTACAGGGAATGTGTCAACAGCCTGAACAATTACATTCAGACCCCATTTACGGAAAAGATTGGCTGCCCAAAATGTTGCATTCTCATATGCATCTGAACCACAAACTCTTCCTCCAATCCTATTAGTCAAAACATCAAGATGATTCATGGTAAGGTTGTGACTTTTACCCTCTTCGATTATGCGTGAGACGATACTGTCTTTTTGGGCTTTAGATTCAATAGTCATTATTGGGAGAAGGAAAAGAGACACAATAATGACCTTGGCTTTTACTTTAATATTCATAATGGTTTTTTATTGTCTATATATTTGCCATAGTTAGGAGAATCCTCTTCAATCTTAATTTTGGCACAGGAGAACTGTGGCGCTGCAGTGGGCATTACTGCCGGTAATGAAGGCCAAGATCCTGTTGCAATAAAGGTCAGGGAGGATTTAAGCCAGTCTTCTTCAAGGCCAAAATCATGATATAGATCATCCGGACGTTGCTGGTCAGGCACAATCCCGTTCTCATAATCACCTTCTCCAAGACTGTTAACGCTGTAAAAAGCAATTGGAAGGAAGACGTAATCCGGATAGAGTTCTTCATTTTCAGGATAAAACCAAACATACATACCATTCGGTTTACCATAAGTTGTACGGCCAACTTGAAGTACATTCATCAAAGGCTTGAACCCATTAACTATGATCTCACTTGCGGAGGCTGTACCACCACTTGTCAAAATAATCAGTCTATTCAGGTCAAGAGAATTGGAAACCCTTTGAACAACTGTCATTGTATTAACGTCAGAATCATAGGCCGACAGTTTATCATTATGTTTTCTCCTTGCCACAATTTTTCCGTTGGCACTTGCAGGTGCAATATAGTTTGAAAGCAGTTGAGTTGCAGCTGCGTCTCCTCCTCCATTATATCTAAGATCGAGAATAAGTTCTCTGACATTAGCAGCTTTGAAAGTAGCCATAGCGCCGTCAATTTCAGATGTCATACCAGCCTTGAAGGCATAGTAGTTAAAGTATGCTACTGGATATGGTAAACCCGGGAAATCAGCTGAAGTTATAATCATGCTTTTTAAAACAGATTTGGTGTTAACTTCTCTTGCATTAGTGGAGAAGGTGTAGGAGCTTCCATCATGTCTTTTAAAAGTAAAAGAGTTGGAAGAATTATTCATTTTACTATTGAAAGTTCCGTTTCTAATGAGATCCATGACAGGAGTTCCATTAAGATGCGTCAATTCAAATCCTCTTTTTACTCCGTTTTCTGACATTGGAGAGTTGTCAAAAACATATCTAACCCTGACACTATAGTCATTGTAATAGTCAATTGGCTGTGAATAACTTGCTCCGTATGTCAGATATATACCTTTTTCAGAGTCAGTATATTCCTCTCCGGACATCATCCACGACCATCTGTCTTTAGGTACAAGCAATGTGTCAAAATAGTCATAGATAGAAGAGATAGGAGCAGGGTCAATGTTGGTCGGCATCTCCTTGTACCAGTAATATACATCTTTCATTAGTGAGTAAAGATAACTTTTCTCAGGCTTAAGTTTATCACTTTCAACTTTTTCACATGAAGAAGCAATAAAAAGACATGTGCCGAGTGCAATAAAGAAAAGATAATTTTTTTTCAACAATGCAGTCATTTTCTATAATAATTTCTTTCAAATATAAACATTTTTCACGTTGAGACGTTTTAAGTAAAATGAAAATATAACATGATTATGAACACTCAAGAATTATTGTCTATTGAAACAAAAAATATTTTTGCAGCGAAGGGCACACCTCTTACTCTGCTTGGCAAGCAGATAGAAGTGGGTGATGTTGCGCCTGAAATTAATGCTGTAGATGCCTCGATGAATGAGGTAAAACTATCTGATTATAAAGGTAAGGTAGTAGTAATAAGTGTGTTTCCTTCGATTGACACACCTGTTTGTGCTACTCAGACCAGAACTTTTAACAAAAAAGCCACCGAGCTATCTAATGATGTTGTAATTCTTTCCATATCAAAGGATTTACCATTTGCTCTTGGTAGATTTTGTGCAGCTGAAGGAATCAATAATGTGCATACTCTTTCTGATTATAAGTATTCCAAATTTGGTCTTGAATATGGATTTCTGATAAAAGAGACAATGCTTCTTGGAAGAGGAGTCCTCGTAATAGACAGAAACGGGGTTGTCCGTTACAAGGAGATTACCAGGGATATCGTCAATGAGCCGGATTACGATAAAGCCTTCGAAGCAGTGAAAAAATTGCTTTAAAAAGACAGTATATTTTTATATTTGCGAATAAAGACTTAAACTATGGATTTATTCGCAAATTTTATTAAAAACCTCAGCGATTTTCTTTGGGGGTGGCCAATGATTTTATTATTATTAGGCACCCATATTTATTTGACAATTGTATTAAAATTTCCTCAGAGAAAAATTTTTACAGGGATAAAGCTATCTGTTGCTAAAGACAAGGGTGCAGCGGGTGATGTGAGTCAGTTTGGTGCGTTGTCAACAGCTTTAGCAGCGACAATAGGTACCGGGAACATTGTGGGAGTGGCCACAGCAGTGGCTCTGGGTGGTCCTGGTGCTGTTTTGTGGTGCTGGCTTACCGGTGTGTTTGGGATTGCAACCAAGTATTCGGAGGGATTATTGGCGATTAAATACAGAGTTAAGACATCCGATGGAACAATGATTGGTGGACCAATGTATGCTTTGGAGAGAGGGCTCAAAATGAAATGGCTTGGTGTACTGTTCTGTATTTTTGCTGCTGTCGCAGCTTTTGGTATTGGGAACACAGTGCAGGCTAACTCTATTTCAATGTTATTGAATGAAACCTATTCTATCTCCAATTACATTACTGGAGCTGTAATTGCAATTCTTACCGCATTGGTTATTCTGTTTGGAGTTAAGGGAATTGCTAAAGTTTGTAGCACATTGGTTCCCTTCATGGCATTTTTTTATGTTTTGGGATGCCTTTACATTTTAATAATGAATTATCATTTTTTAGGAGATTCTTTCAGAATAATTTTTGAATCAGCTTTTAATGCGAGAGCTGCAGGAGCAGGTTTTCTCGGGACTACTGTCATGATGGCAGCAAGATATGGTATTGCGAGAGGTCTTTTTTCGAATGAGTCGGGACTTGGTTCTGCTCCCTTGGTTGCTGCAGCTGCCAAAACAAGAAACCCTGTCAGACAGGCTCTGGTATCTTCCACAGGTACATTTTGGGATACTGTAGTAATTTGTGCCCTGACAGGGCTGGTAATTGTTAGTTCTATTCTTGCATTTCCCGATATTGATCATACAGATGGTGCGGCTTTGACTAAAGCTGCATTTTCTAAAATCCCGTTTGGTTCTGTAATACTATCTGTCGGGATACTTACATTTGCTTTCAGTACAATTTTAGGCTGGAGTTATTATGGCGAGAAAGCGGTAGAATATCTTGGCGGTAAAAAAATTATTTTTTGGTATAGAATAGCGTGGATAATAGCAGTCTTTATCGGTTCGGTGGTTAACTTGTCGCTTGTTTGGAATATAGCAGACTGTATGAATGCTCTTATGGCAATTCCAAACTTGATATCTCTCATCTTGCTTTCAGGTGTCCTGGTCAAAGAGACTAACAAATATCTCTGGTCGGGAAGACTTGATGAAACTTCAATTGATGAGGCAGGTTAATTTACGAGTCTTTTAGTTCAAAAAGTTATATTTTTTTCCATATTCTCTCATCTGTTGAAGAAAATCTGCAGGATATTCAACCTTGTAGTCAATTATCTTACCATTTTTCTCAACTGGAATAATGTCAGGGTTTATAAATCCTCCGTAAGGCTTAAGATTAAGAGCAGCATATCTCTCTTTGACCTCCTTGTGAAGATCAGGGTCAATTTTTATACCGTAAGTGGTTACAAGTCTTTTCCCTGCTTCATAATCGCCTTCTGATTTAATTCTTTGAAGCTCTCTTAAAAGTTCTCCAAACAGAGAACGCAGTTTCACATAGTCGTTTATCACAAAATAAGTTTTACCGTCTCTTATTCTCTTTTCAATTACATTTTCTGACTTCCCTTTTTCATAGCACCACTCAGAGATCATTTTGCGCCCCTGCATATGAGCCTGAGTGACACTTTTTCCAAGATCTATTCTGACTAGCTGAGTGAAAATCCCATTACGGATATAGTTGATGTATTCAGCTTTGTAGGCAGTATCATTTGGCATTATTCCAAGCTCTACTAGTTTGGGGTCTGCAAGGTAGTAAAGGGCAAATAAGTCAGCTCTGGACTCTTCGAGAGTTGAACTGAAATCTTTCAAGGCATTTGGAGATGTACCTTCTCTTAGTTGGCCTGATCCATGTCCAAGACATTCATGAAGATCTGTATGTAAACTTCCTGTCAGAGTTCCGTACTGTTTAATTAGTTGTACCTCTGAATCATCCCATGAGAACTCGGCTGTCATACTTTTTGGAGACTCTTCTGCGGCCTTGTCATAGGCTTCGGTGATGTTAGCTATTGTAACAGATTTTGAGCCATATTCTTTGCGAATCCAATCGGCATTTGGCAAATTGATCCCAAGAGGTGACACAGGATAACAGTCTCCACCTAGTTGTACTGCATTGATAACTTTTGCGGACACACCCTTAACATTCTTTTTTCTGTATTGAGGGTCTATAGGTGAATGATCTTCAAACCATTGAGCATTTTCACTTATTAACTGTGTACGTTTTGAGGCTTCAATATCCTTAATATTTACCATTCCTTCCCAAGTGCCCTTAAGCCCAAGAGGGTCATTATAAGTTTCAATGAAACCATTAATAAAATCTACATGAGAGATTGTATCTTTAACCCATGCAATATTATATTCATCCCATTTTTTAAGATCTCCGCTTCTATAATAGTCACAGAGAAGCTTAATATATTGTTTCTGTATATCGTTTTCTGCCACTTTTGCTGCCTTGTCAAGGTGATAGACTATTTTTTCGATCGCATCTCCATAGAGACCTCCGACTTTATAGGTCTCTTCCATCAAAATCCCGTTCTTCTTGACAAGTCTGGAATTAAGTCCATATGATACAGGCCTTGAATCATTAGGCACTTCCATTTTTGTATAAAAGGACTCAGCCTCTGAGTATATAACACCTTCATAAAAATTGACTGCACTTCCTGCAATCAGATCACCTTTACCAGATATGTTTTTTCTATATGGGGCAACAGATAGATCGAAAATGACAGGAAGCATTTCTTGCTTCAATGAATCTAAACCGCTCTGTGACATCAATTCTCCGAAATATTCCTTAGAACATCCGGGAATAATTTTTTCCTCTGCATAGTGATGATGAATCCCGTTGCTAAAAAATACCCTTTTTGCATATACTGTAAATTCTTTGTAATCACCACATTCCTTATCTCCTTTATAATTATCAAGTATGGATTCTATGACTCTTCTCACCTTAAGTCCATATTTGGAATTCTGATCCCAGAAGATATCTCTTCCACATTTGACAGCTTCACTCAAATGATATATATACTCTTTCTGCTGAAGAGACAGTGAGTCCCATCCTGGAATCTGAAAACGGATTATTTTAATATCAGCAAATTCGTCTACCAAATATTTGAATGGCTCCTGAATTTTCTTTTCAGATGCCTGTTTGCATGAGCAAGTTGAGAGCCCGGAAACTAAAGCAATAAGCATAATTTTATATCTTTTCATAAATCTAAATTTGCACAAATATAGCTCTTTGTGATATATAATAATTACATTTGAAGTAAAACAAGGATGATGAAAAGAATACTTGTGGTGGCAACTGCACTGTTAATTACTATTGCAGTTGTAATAACATCATGTTCCAAAGATGGCTCTGAATCAGGATATAACAGGATAATTCTTGTCTATCTTGCAGCTAACAACAATCTTAGTAATTATGCTTCTGACAATGTCAGCAATCTTTTAAAAGGATATCTTCCAAAAGAAAATAGTAATGATGTTCTTCTCGTGTATTCTCATTTGATGGACCATACTCCTGTTTTGCTGAGGATATACAGAGACGATAACGGAGTGCCGCAGCAGGACATCGTAGCTAATTACGACAACCAAAACTCAACCACACCACAGGTATTAAACTCGGTACTTAAAAAGATAAAAATTATTTTTCCGGCTAAGGAATACGGGCTTATTCTCTGGTCGCACGGAACAGGCTGGTTGCCACAGAACTATTATGACAATCCGGAAATGTTTGGGGTTTTTATGCCTGATCCCTATTCAGATATAGTGAAAAGTTTCGGATTTGAATCCGGAGTTGAGATGGATATTAAAGAGATGGCTGCTTCAATACCCTATCACTTTTCGTTTATTATTTTTGACTGTTGTCTGATGGGAGGAGTTGAAGTAGCCTACGAAGTTAAAAACAAGTGTGACTATATTATAGCCTCTCCGGCAGAAGTACTTGCAACTGGATTCCCTTATGATGTTATTATGGAACCACTATTTAGGTCAAAAGCAGATCTTGAAGAGGTGTGTCAGCGTTATTTCGATTTTTACGATTCACAAAATGGGGTTTACAAGTCTGCTACTATAGCACTTTACAGAAGTGATAAATTTGACGAACTTGCTGCTGTTTGCAAAAGTATTTTTGCTACAAACAGAGAAAAATTAAATTCTCTTCAAGTAACGGGTATACAGAGATATTTCAGATTAAACAAACACTGGTTTTATGATATTGGTGATTTCATTTCAAGGATAGCATCACAACAAGAGCTTTTGCAGTTTAATGATGCTTTGAGCAAGGTAGTTATTAAAAAGTTGACCACACCAACATTCCTTGATTTTACAATTAACAGTTATTCAGGACTTAGTACATATATTCAGAGCAATGGCTCTTCGTTTCTGGATTCATATTATAAGGGGTACAAATGGAACATTGCAACAGAGATGGTAAAATGATAAATTGTTGTATTGAGTTATATTTTTTGTAACTTTGCCGCCTCTAAAAAGGAAACTTTTTGGTGCAATGGGGTCCGGACCATTTCCGGATTGAGTAACACATTTTTATTAATTCATTATGAAAACAATTAAACTTAATGGAGCTCCAAGAACAGTATCCAACAAACAGGCAATAAAAACTTTAAGAAGAAATGGCATGGTTCCGTGCGTACTTTATGGACCAGGAGTAGAAAACCAGCTTTTTTCAGTAAATGCAAAGGATTTACTGCTTTTGACAGATACACCTAATTCTTATATAGTTGATCTCCAGATTGATGGTAAAAACTATAAATCCATTCTTCATGCAATTCAGTATCATCCTGTAACAGATGAACCTTTGCATGTTGATTTTCTTTCAGTTTCAAACGATAAGCCAGTGTCAATAAATGTTCCTATTATTATTACAGGTAATTCTGAGGGAGTGCGTCAGGGCGGCAAACTTTCAGTTTCTGCAAGAAAACTCAGAATATCAGCCCTGCTCAAAGATTTACCTGATTCAGTTACAATAGATATTTCAACTCTCGGTATAGGAAAGAATATTACAGCCGGAGATCTTAAATATGAGAACATTCAGATTATTACTCCTAAAAGTACTATTATCT
>Ga0208825_1000420_pt1 | contig 41769 bp, 41 predicted proteins | sample AD_UKC113_MetaG_FD_184450 | JGI IMG/M metagenome (GOLD analysis project Ga0208825, IMG submission 184450) | Active sludge microbial communities of municipal wastewater-treating anaerobic digesters from Hong Kong - AD_UKC113_MetaG (SPAdes)... | ecosystem: Engineered > Bioreactor > Anaerobic >... | reverse complement strand
ATCTCTCAAATTACCGTAACCGTAATTGTGATACCATTTGGATCGTAAAGGACTGCCTCCTCTGTTACCCACGGTAATCACAACAAACCCAAATTGAGCAAGACGATCTATTCTGTCCATACTTTTACTCCAGGAAGCATTGACCGATTCTGTCTGGGGACCGGGATAAACATATTCAATTATTGGATAAAGTTTAGTTGAATCGAAGTCAAATGGCTTGTACATAACACCATAAAGATCGGTGATTCCATCACCTGCCTTTATTGTGAATCTTTCCGGAAATTTATAGCCGGCGGAAAATAGAAGCGACAAGTCAGCTTTCTCGAGATCTGTAATTTTGCGTCCTGAGTTATCATATACAGCGCTCATGGGGGTGGTGTCTACTCTCGAATAATTATCGACAAAAAATTTCCCGTCGTCAGAAGTGTTTATTACATGATTATAATCTCCCGGATTCAAAATTTTGAGACCGCTGCCATCCAGATTAACTCTGCATAGGTGCATGTAATATGGATTTTCTCCCTTGATAATTCCGCAAGCTGTAAAATAAACAACCCTCTGAACAGGATCTACATATTCAATATTTTCAACATGATATTCACCTGAAGTAATTGCATTCTTAAGGTTGCCCTTATCATCATACAGGTAAAGATGTGCCCATCCATTTCTTTCAGACCAGTGAACAAATTCTTTACCCCCATCAATAAGTTTTGGCAATCTTGTCTCGACGTAGGTGTTCATCCTCTCTTCTACTACCGGTTTAAGTGAATCTGCTTTGCTTAAGGTATCGTCATTTACATATGCTGTACAAAGATCTACCCGCTTTATATCTCTACTTGTGCGGAAGACAAAGAATTTTTCATTATCTCCAAGCCATTTGATATATTTGAATTCGTCTGAGCTCTCTTTTTTAGCTATAGGAGCTGAAATAACATTAATATCCTGATCTTTAAATCTTGCACACTTTATCTCTTTATATTTTTTAGTATTTATATTAAATATGTAAAGATGGTCGACAGGTGCTTCTTTTTCGCCAGGCATTTGATATTTGTAACTTTCCAATTTTGGTCTTGGTTCTGCAAGTACATTTATAACCCATAAATCCTTGACTTTACTGTTGTCAGTTCGAACTATTGCAAAATGTTTGGAATCGGGAGACCATCTTACATATGCTCCGCTTCTCTTATTTTTTTCCTTATCGGTTGCATAAATATCTGTATTGCCTGAGCCAAAAGCAAAGTCCTTTGTCCCCTCTGTAGTTAACTGATATTCCACTATTGTACTGTCATCCTCATTTTTACGCGCCTTTTCAAGGTTTTCCATATCCATGAAATAGAGGTTGAAATTTTTGGAATAAACTACCCATTTTTTGTCAGGAGAAACATTAGCCCATCCCGGATAAGGTTTATATGCTTTGTAATCTTTTATTTCTGTAAGTTGTCTGCTCTGAATGTCGTATTCAAATCCATACAGTTTTTTTTCTTTTTTTGTTTTATCGCTTTTTTCGTCTTTTACGTCTATTTCTTCGGTGCTTCTAATTTCAAAAGTAAACTTCTTGTCATCAACAAGCCTAAGATTAGTGATTGGAATATTCTGTGCATCAAAAGGATCTTTAACTATAGCTGTCAGTTGAGCGGCAAGTGATGCATTGTCGAATATTTCCTTTTTACTTCCTGTTGCAGGATCTACTATGTAATAATTTTTTGATTGAGGCGTTTGATAAAAATACCAGAATTTATCAGAATTTTTGAACCACTGTGGTTCAATGGTAGTAGAAAATACCATTTTGCTTATTTTTTTCGGTGAAAAGCGGGCTGCAAGGTCGTAATTGGCAACACTGACAGGAGTCTGCTGTGCACCCAAAGTGAGGGAAATGAACGCTGAAGCAGCGAATAGTAGCATTTTTTTCATAAAATATATATATTGATTAATTAATAGTATGCTTTGGCCATTCTCCAACTTCCAGATCGTGTAATGAACCATTTTCAATTATAAATTTGAGGGCAGTACGAACAGTGTGAATCCCGTATATGCCAGCAGCTCCAGGATTGATTAAGATGAATCCGTGCTGTTTGTCATTCATTACCTTAAGAATATGAGAATGACCACAAATAAATACGTTAGGATGGTGTTTTTCAAAAAGATCAAGTGCTTCAGGAGAATAATGTTTTGGATAACCGCCAACGTGTGTCATAAGGAATCTAAGCCCTTCAATTTCCATTATTTGTGAAAGTGGATGAACTATTCTTACTTCTGCTCCATCGCAATTCCCGTAAACGGCTTTGAGTGGTTTAAATGAGGATATGGCATCAGATACTTTAATATTACCAAAATCTCCGGCATGCCATATTTCATCAACATCTTTTAAAAAGTTTATTAAAGGTTGATCGAATACTCCGTGAGTATCTGAAATCAGTCCGATTCTAACCATATTGTGAACAATTACTCAAAGTCATATTTTGATGACTATGCGTTTTTTATATAGAAAGATAGCCATTGCTGTGAAAACAGCCACATACATGAGTGCATAAAGCAGCGAGCCCCACTCATTATCACCAAGAAGTGCCACACAGCAATGTTCATAAATCCATCTTGAAGCATTCATTGTAACTTCTTTAACGGTTCCGTCTGCCTGCATAACGACAGTAGTCCATTTAATTACCCGACCAAGTAGTCTGGCAAATACGCCAGCCATGACAAAAGCAAAGAGAGGGTTGAGTCCAAGGGCCTTGAAAGGGAAAAAGATTTTCTCCTTACCTTTGATATCGATTAAATATATAAAAAGCGCCAGCATTATAATGGACCAGCCACCAGCATAAAAAACGTAAGATGGTGTCCACAAGGCTTTGATAATTGGAATAAAAATGTTTAAAATAACTCCCAAACCAAGGCATAAAAGGCCGATTGTATACAGCTTACCGACAGTTTCAATCTTTTCATTTGTATGACGAATAATCCCTCCAATAAGATATCCCAAAAGGATTGTCACTGAGCCCGAAAGTACACCAAGCACTCCTTCCGGGTCGAATGGTACGCCGAATCCCTTATATACATGGTTGATACCCACAAGTTTAACATCTATTGGGCCGGCTATGTTCCCTTCTAGCGAATATGGTTCATATCCACCAAAAAACCAAAGGATTGCCCAGTGGGCAGCCAATAAGAATACCATGCCGATCATGATTTTCTTCGGCTTTTTGAGCCAAAGGGCAACTGTCCCACCAACAAGATAACACATGGCAATTCTTTGTAATACACCAAAAATCCGGATATGTCTTAAGTACTCAATGTAATTTTCTGCGAAAGTAAGTTGAGGATCTGGTGAGGTTGGATAAAATGGAAAAGCATTAAGTAACAGACCTGTAAGGAAAATTAAAACGGAGCGTTTGACAAGTTTCTTGACAGATTTAGAATTCAGTTCGTCATTATATTTAGCAAATGAAAACGAAAGTGCTGCTCCCACAATAAACAGAAAGAATGGAAAAACCAAGTCTGTAGGTGTACAACCTGCCCATTCTGCATGTTTAAGAGGTGGAAATATTTTACTCCAGGAGCCGGGATTGTTGACAAGAATCATTCCCGCAATAGTCATCCCTCTCAAGACGTCCAGAGCAGTGTATCTCTGGGTTATTGAAGTTGTCATTTTTTTAGTTCTTTAATCACAAAAATAGCTTTTTATAATATATTTGCATCAATTATGGAATTGTTTTTTACAAATCAAATAACAGATTCTAAAGCCTCAATCAGTGGTGAAGAATTTCATCACTGTATTAAAGTCCTTCGTTACAAAAAGGGAGACTGTGTTTCATTTATCGACGGTAAAGGTGGACTTTACTCAGGAGTAATCACAGATATATCTTCAGACTGTTGTAATATAAGAATTACTGATTATACATCTGACTTTGCAAAAAGAGACTATTATCTTCATATGGCAGTTGCGCCAACAAAAAATTTTGAAAGGTATGAGTGGTTTATGGAAAAAGCAGCTGAGATAGGGATTGATGAATTGACGCCAATTATTGGAGATCATTCTGTAAGAAGAACTTTTAAGAAGGAGCGGGGAGAGAAGATTTTTTTGTCGGCAACAAAACAATCACTTAAAGCCAAATTGCCAATTCTTAATCCAATGATTCAAGTTGAAGATTTCATAATAGACCAGAAAGATTTTGACGGGATTAAGCTTATTGCTCATTGCAACGAGGGGCCGAAACATAATATTACTTCAGTTTTACCAAAAGGTTGCAAGTTTTTAATACTAATTGGACCTGAAGGCGATTTTTCTTCTGAAGAGGTTGTATTGGCTCTTGAAAACGGGTTTATTCCTGTATCCCTTGGTAATTCGAGATTAAGGACTGAAACCGCAGCACTTGCTGTTGTAATTGCTACATATCTTCTTACTTCAGAGTTTTAGGCTACTTTCTTATTATCTGCACCTCTCCTCCAAGTCCAAGTTTAATGATTGAAGATGGTTTTCCTGTCGAGTCGGCTTCAAAAACAGGATCTGCTACCCAATCTGCTGCAGATTTAATGTATTCTGAAATATTTATGAAATTAGCAGGAGCCTTTTCACCGGAGATGTTGGCGGATGTTGAAATGAGAGGTCTGTTGAACCTGTGAATGATCTGAAGACAGAAATTGTGATGGGGGATTCTAATCCCAACTGTATTATCTTCTGCTATTGCATTTTTCGCCAGTCCAATGGCTCCAGGATAGATAATTGTCAGTGGCTGGTCGGCAATTTCAATAAGCTGCAGTGCAACTTGAGGTATCTCTTTAATATATCTGCATAACATATCTTCTCCATCAACAAGGATAATAAGACTTTTATTGTCTTCTCTTTTTTTGATTTTGTAGATTCTTTCTACAGCCGCAGCATTTGTAGCATCACAGCCCAGACCCCATACTGTGTCAGTTGGATAGAGGATTACCCCACCATCTTTAAGTATTTTTACAGCTTGTTCAATTGCATTTTTAGTATCTATCATGGTATGATTATTCCTGAGAATACGGGATAATGATCTGAATATGGTACTTTTTGAGTTATGTGGCTCATGCTCCAGAATTTTTCAGGATAGAGTATGTAATCAATTCTGAGCATTGGCCAAAGATATGAATAAGTAGCACTAAAGCCTCTTCCACTCTCACGAAAACTGTCTTTCATACCTTTCATTAGAATGTGATATGTATAGGACATGGGGGTGTCGTTGAAATCTCCACATATAATTGCAGGATATTCGCTTTTAGACATATGAACAGCAATTGAATCTACCTGTTTGCCTCTTTTTTTAAATGCACTTGCAACTCTTTCATGGACATTAATAATCTCTTCTGATACTTTTTGACTGTTGCTCATTCTTTTGACTAACGTGGTAAATGAGATTGAATGTGACTCAAGATGAGTATTATAGATCCTTATCATTTTACCAAAGAAATCAATATCTGAAAAGATGCAAAGATTTGTACTGCCTTTGAAAGTAATCTTGTCTCCTGAAACAATCGGGAATTTACTAATTGTAAGATTACCGAACATCCCTCCATCGCTGTATCTGAAAAAATGCCACTGTATATAAGGATATTGATGAAACAAATCTCTTATAACCGAGGTGTCTTTGGCATAAAATTCCTGGAAACAGACAATTGAAGGTCGTTCTTCTCCGATATATCTGGCAACTCTGTTAAGTTGGTCAAGTCGTGAAATTCCTGATTCCTGAGCAAACAGACCAACGTTGTAAGTGCATATATTCAGTGCGTTTCCCTTTTCTCCTTCGTTTGGCTTGCCAAATTTTACAAAAAGATCGGCAAATAAAATGGAAGGGATAAGCATTAAAAAAGTAACCCAGGCCACAGAGCGACTTCTGATGAGAGCGATTACGAGAATAATAATATTTAAAAAAACAATTGGAATAAAATATAATCCAAAAAAAAGTGGGATTACTGAATCGACAGGATTTATATAAATTGAGATATATGAAAGTCCGAGCGCTGCTGCAGCAACAAACAGCAATATCCTGAAAGATATTGATATCGGCCACAGTGATCTCTTTTTTCCCTTTTTTCTCTTACGCATTAGAAATACATCTTATTGTGTTTTTTCCAATATAAAATCAGAAAGTATCCAAATATCATACCTCCTAAATGTGCAAAATGAGCTATATTTCCTCCGGTGTTTGATATTCCAAAGAAAAGTTCAATGGCGCCAAAAATCAGCACAAACCATTTTGCTTTTAGAGCAATTGGAGGAAAAAGAAGTTGGAGCACGTTGTTAGGGAATAGCATTCCGTAAGCAAGTAATACCCCGTAAATTGCTCCTGAAGCTCCAACAGTAGGTGTGGAAATTAATATTCTGTATTTCTCTGCAGCAACTATACTGCCGGCTTCTGCTGCTTGCAGAAGAGAAGTTGCGTCAAAATAAAGAACCAGGGAGTGAAGAAAGGCTGCTCCCAGTCCTGTAATCATATAGTAAAGGAAAAATTTCTTGCTGCCCCAAACCTGTTCAAGTATCACACCGAAGAAAATAAGAGAGTACATATTGAAAAAGAGATGGATAAAACCACCATGCATGAACATATGTGTAATAAGCTGGTATGGTTTGAACAGTGGAGAACCAAAATAGAAAAGTGAAAACTTTTCATACATGAAGTTACCTGTAAATGCTGTAATAACCAACATAAGAGTATTGATTATTACAAGATTTTTGATAACAGGTGTCATGCCTCCAAGGAATCCGGTTCCTCTTCCAGTATTGTAGTACATATTTTTATTATATAAAACGTTTATCTATTTCTTCAAGTGTTATTATTGTTGAACAAGGTTTACCAGACGGGGTAAAAGAAGGTTCCCTGCATGCAAACAATGTGTCGATTAACAATTGAGCCTGTTGATTGTTCATTGAATCTTTGCCGCAAAGAGCTGCTGATAGTGCCAGAGTAGCTGCATATTTCTGTCTTGCATCTTCAAGTTGGCTATTCCCCAGCTCTGTCAAGTCATATACGAGTTGATCTATCAGAGCCAAAAGGTCGTCTGTAGAGTCAGAAATATTTTCAGGCAATCCCATCACTTCAACAACGTTTCTAGGAGAGCCATCCTCTTTTGGCCGTATGTCAAATCCGAGACTTTGCAAAATTCCCGCATTTTCCAAAATTATGTTATATGTGTTTTCATCCAATTCAATAGATTTTGGGAATAAAGTCCGTATTGAAATTGTGGAAAAGTTGTTAAGAGAGTCGAGATACTTTTCGTAAAAAATTCTTTCCCTGGCTCTTTTAATATTAATAATCAACAAACCCGACTTAATGGCTGTAATTATGTATCTTCCTGCAACTTGGACAGTGGGTCTTTGAAGTCTTGCCGTTTCTCCTACAAAAGGTTCCATTAGTTCTCTCTTATATTGAAAAGTTTCTTCAAATGGATTGAAAAGAGGATCAAAGTTGATTTTTGGAGGGGGAGCATAATAATTGTAATTTACAGCAGGGATTTCAGGTGCGCCTTCTGTATCAAAATCTATGCTCGGCATTAAAGAATTTCGCCCTAGTGATTCTCTTACTACTGCATGAAGCATGTCGTAAATTGCAAATTCATCTTCAAATTTCACCTCTGTCTTGGAAGGATGAATATTAACGTCTATTCTTTCGGGATCAATTTCTAAAAAAATAAAAAATGAAGGGATAGTCTCTTCTTTGATCAGATTTTCATAGGCTTTGACAACAGCTTTCTGAAAATAAGGGGATCTGAAATATCTGTTATTTACAAAGAAATACTGATTCCCAGGAGTTTTTCTCGAATCTTCGGGTTTTCCTGTAAAACCACTTATTTTGACAATTGGACTTTCGAGATGGATGTGTACTAACTCTTTGCCCATCTCTTTTCCTGCTATGTCAAGAATTCTTTTTTTAAGGTTGGCTGGGGAGAGGTGGAATATTTCAATGTCATTATGTATGAGCCTGAGAGAAAGATCGGGTCTTGTGAATGCTACTCTTGAAAATTCCTGGACTATTTGACGGAATTCGGTTGCATCGGATTTTAGAAATTTCCTTCTTGCCGGAACATTGTAAAAGAGATTTCTTACAATAAAATTACTTCCTTTTGGTGTAGAGATTTCTTTTTCTGATATCAGTGAAGATTCGGCAAATTTAATTTCACATCCTATTTCGTCTGATTCTCTTCTTGTTCTCAAGGTGACTTCAGAAACAGCTGCCACTGATGCAAGTGCTTCACCCCTGAATCCATATGTATTTAAATGATTGAGATCTTCAATGGTTTCAATTTTGGATGTGGCATGCCTTTGAAAGGCTATCTTAGCTTCTTCACGCGACATTCCTGAACCATTGTCGGTGACTTGAATAAGAGTCCGCCCTGAATCCTTGATAATAACTTGGATAGAATCTGCTCCGGCATCCACTGCGTTCTCAAGCATCTCCTTAACTACAGAAGCAGGCCTTTGAACTACCTCTCCAGCAGCGATGAGATTTGTAATGTGGCCGGGAAGAATGTGTATCATTATTTGGAAGAGGTAAGTATGAATCCCAATCCATCTGCCAAATAAAATACTATTGCAAACAATATGACAAGGGAAATCAAAATAATCAATCTTGTAGTAAGCACTTTCCCTGGAGCCTTTTTGTTTTTATAAACATCATTACGCATATGAGTGCGAATGTACTTGCCTGGTATATACTTGCCATCCTTGCTCTTTCCCTTTTCTTCGTTCAGCTGTGCATATCTTTCTTCCATCGCCTCTTTTTTAGGGTCGTAGTATTGAGGTTCATAGTGAAATACCTTATGTGATGTAGGTCTAAAAAAGTTAAAAGAAAAGCCCATGTTAAATATTCTCCTTTAATGAAGGTTTCGACTGCAAAGATAACAATTTAAGTAGGAAAATTATTATATCTTTACATTATGGCTGTGAGAATTGGAAATGGATTTGACGTTCATCGCCTGAATAACGGACTTCCATTGTGGATTTGCGGTGTCAGGATTGAACATTCAAAGGGATGTATTGCTCATTCAGATGGCGATACTCCTATTCATGCTCTTTGTGACGCGTTGTTAGGCTCTCTTGCTCTTGGCGATATAGGCAAATATTTTCCTGACACTTCTGACGAATTTAAGAATATTGACAGCAAGATATTGCTCCACAGAGTATATGAAATGGTCAAAACTTCTGGATACTCGCTGGTTAATGCCGATATTACAATTCTTTTACAACGGCCCAAGTTGGCAAATTACATTTCTCTTATGAGAGAGACTCTGGCAGGAGTTATGGAGATCGATTCTTCCATCATTTCCATCAAGGCAACTACAACTGAAGAGTTGGGATTTATTGGCAAGGAAGAGGGAATTGCAGCTTTTGCATCGGTAATTGTTGAAAAATTGGTTTAACACTATTTTTTGAACAATTTGTATCGTCATTTTTTTGTATTACTTTTGCACCTCAATTGAGCGGCGCGATAGCTCAGCCGGTTAGAGCGCATGATTCATAATCATGAGGTCCCCAGTTCAATCCTGGGTCGCGCTACGGATACAAGAGAAGCTGTCTAAAAAGTACTAGGCAGCTTCTTTTACTTTTATTCCACCCAAAGAGGTTGCACCCGGCTATGTCAAAAAGGCTATTGCCAATCTTGATTTTTAAAAGCAAAAGCTGACTCACCCCTTAGGGTTCAGACAGACGCTTTTGCCTAAAAAAATCTGCGATACAATTACCGCCTTTTCTCCGGCCTTCACAACCTCTTTGGGTGTGCACAAAAACAGAAGCTTCCCTGCTTAATATCAGCAGAAAGCCTTGAAGCTTGAGCTAAATTTGAGTCGATTTCTTCTTTTTTCCAGGGGTTTAATTTACGTTTTTATCAATTAAGCACATGGTCCAATTTTTTTAGGGTATTATAATGCGACGGAATTAGCATTAAACCCGATCATGTATTAGCCAAATTTCTCTTTCAGACGATTGATAAAATTCATTAATTTGATTCTGAACAGTTGTAGTCAAATGCTCATATGTACTGCTCGTAAATAATTTTGCAAAATGTCCTCTTGAAGATGTAGGATGAGGGATACCTAAAACGGCCCTTTTAGGAAACATATATGAAATTGCTTTATGAGCTTCCCTGCCAACAGCGATTATTGGCCAGTTTGTCGGAATGCATTTTAATTCTTCTGCCAAATATTTGTTTGCACAATTTCTGAAGGTTTGTAGTGGCGGAATTATTGTCCCTTCAGAATTTTCACATTTCACAAGTTCTGTCCAGAGAACAGGGCCTTTATACTTAAGGCAATTTAGAAATTTTGATAGGTATTTGTAATATTTTTCCTTTTCAATTAAGTTGTTTCTCCAATAATCCACGGTTGATTGATATGAACAACCCCCTTTTAAATAAGCATTTTTTTCAGTTTCGTTATTTGCACTTCTTCCTGGATTAATTCCAACAATTACACATCCTTCATTACCTGGTTTATTTTGATAAAACAAACATCTTGGAATTATACCTTCTTTTTTATCATTAATAATCCCTTTACAGCCTTCGGAACACTCTACCATTTTTTTACCAATCTCATTAATAATTGATTCAATCTTCTTCATAGTTGATAATTAGGTTTATATAAATATAGTGATATTCTCTCTGGCATTAACATCTTCCGATTTCTAATTCTCCACCACATCAAAATACTCACTCTTATCCTAACTCTCTTCCAACAGCTTTAACTCATCAAAATCGGTAATTAAGGTTTACTGAATAATTCTCACGGGCACTAAAAATTGGCCAAAGGGCGAGAGTAGTCGTGATGATAGATCTTTTAATTTCAATAAATTGTCAAGGAAGAGATTCAAAATAGAGCCAACAATCCTTCAATCTGATTCCTTTCAGCACATTCCTGACGGGTCTTGCGTTTTTGATAGGCCGTTTTCGGACTTCTAACCGGTTTCCTTCCCAATGGGTCGCCTGTATGTCTTATGTCCCGCTCCTTGAGATATGCCCTGTTTTCACGTGTAAGGTATATCTTGTCCACCGGAAGCAGTTCCGGATAATTCCCGTTCAGCAATTTGTACCGCTCCACCTGCATTTTGAGGTCACCTCCTTCATTAACTGATGTTTGTCAAAGAGAGGCTTCCCCTGATTCCTGTCCATTAATCCATTGATTATTTTTATGTCTCTCTTTACATAATTGATCTGGAGTCTCAGCGCTCTTCTGAGGGCTTTGTCCGTCTTACGCTTCATCTTGGATACACTCAGGTATTCCTTTCTAGCCACCTTGCGATTGAATTTGCCAACTTATTAGATACAAAAAATTAAGCAACATTTTTGCGCTCTAAACTTAGTTTGACAGCATTTTCTTTAAACGCTTTGTCAAAATGCATACGTTGTTTTCTCATAATACACAAAAATAAACTTTTATACTTAACCCTGTGTCCCAACTAAGTTAGCAATTCCAGTTTGTTTTGTACAGGATAATAGAGCTATAGCAATTATCGCTGTTAGAAATAAAATTTTTTCATTATGATTTTTTAATTATTTAATAATGTGTTAATAAATTGTGTTTCACCCTATGTGGCCGGATGCAAGTCTCGTTTTAAGAGGGACTTGCATCCGGCCACCAGAGAAGTGTTTTGTAGTAATTTGTCTTTAGTTAAAAATTCTGTGTTGTTAGTATAACTTCGTTATATGGATTCTGCATCCCGGATTCTTTCTCGGCAGTGATAAATATTCTGGTGGGTTTTGTTGACGATACAGACTGAAAATCGGCCTGTAATTTACTGGACAAAAATTTCTTTGAGGTTACAATCTCCCCGATATTCTGAGGAGAATTTTCATCTGTAACCAACCACACCACATATACACTTCTGCTGGGGGTTAACCTTTGAGGATCTGCAAGATTGTCTATGTGTATTTTTATCAGGAAGTTATTATTGTTGTCTTTCTTCACCTTCACAGTTCCCTGCGCTGCCGGAACAACAGATGATGTTGAGAATTTGAGTTTCTGTGCGCAGGAACTTATTGGGAAAAGTATTAATGCCGCAGCAATTAATAATAAGCTCTTATTTACCCAGTGTTTTTTGTTTTTTGTTTTCATTTTAAAGTGTTTTTTGTTTTCATTTTAAATTAATTTTTTATTAAAAATACCGTCTCAAAGTTTTAAGGTAAATGTTGTTGAATTGATAGTGGAAACATTCATCGCGACGTTAAATGTTGCGTTTATTTGTGTCTCGAGCAGTACTCCCGACTCATCACTGGCCGGATCGGTAGAAATAACTTCCGGGCAAATGCCAGATACTTCTCCCGTAAAGTCATCTTTCTGGTATTGCCACATAAATACGCTCAAAAGCATGACAACCAGCCAGGCTCTGTTATGAAGCCTTAATAGTCCCCTGCTTTTATTGTGTATTTTTTCTTTAAGTTTTGTTGACGGGTTTTCCCAATTACCGGTGATCTTAATGTTATCATCAGCTTTTTTCGTTGTTGTACTCATCATCTTTTGATATTTGTAAATATATCTGCAAGGTGATGCTATTTAAAGAACAAAGTGTTACATAACTCAGGGAAATATTTACATCATTCACATATTTTTGGATTTCTCCTACTGAAAATGAGTTGGAAAATTCTATTACCTATAGATTTGATTACCCCGGGATTTTGAACGACTATCGTAGTTATTCCCAATTGCATAATGTTACCAAACAGTTTTTTCAAATTACTCCCAGACCTACCGACAAATATTTTATTGGTAAAATACCCGGCAGTGAGACCTACACTCATACTGATCATATCGTTTAACAAGTCTGGAGACTTAATCATATCATTTATTGAGGTTTTAAGGATATTCAGAGGTTTCAACCTTTCGATGTCCTCGTGGAATTGTTCCTTAAGCAGCTGTCCTTGAACATATTGCTTCTCCTTTAGGCTTGTTATAGCCTCATTTAATTCCTTTGTAGACTTTATATTGTGCATACTGTTTTTATTTTGCTATATGTTTTAGAATAAATTTTGAAACTACTTTTTTAATCCATTTATTCATAAGTAGGTAAATCGCAACTCCAATTAAACCATAAAACCCGGCAATTATAAAAAATCCGTACCACAATTTCCCCATAACATCACCTAACAAAAAAGCAACTCCTATCGTCCCTGCTAAAAAACACATTAGAAAAAACAGTATCGCTGACGATCGTGAAATGATTGAGGATACAACATTCAATATTTTATTCAGCATTCTAAGTTTAAAAAGTTCTAAACTCGTTTTACCATAATCTTCTGCCCTTTCTAACAGGGATTCAAGGATATTTGCTTTCTCTTCCATAACCTGATGTTTAACTAACAGAGGATTTCGCCTCTTTTTTAAAATCTTCTACTTTTGATTTTACCTTTTCTTTCTCCTCCTCAGCCATCTCTTTTACCTCTTCGAATTTTTTGTTTATGCTGTCTATGAACTCATTGAATTTGTCTTTTAGTCCATCGGCAACGTCTTCCCCTTTCCTGGATATTTTTTTTCTGGTATCCGATCCCTTATCAGGGGCAAATAAAATTCCTAATACTGCTCCGGTGGCTAGTCCGGCCAAAATGCCCAATAAAACTTTTCCTGTGTCCATAATACTATTTATTGATTTGTGTTCACACAAAGATGCTACCCAAATATTTAATAAGCATTACACAACTTTGGAAAAAAGTTGCATCATTCACACATTAGAAATTAAATGGGATAATTATTTTGTGGCAACATCCATATACCAGCTCAAAGCCTTTTCGGTTTCCTTTATACGGATAATTGTGGCAATAGCTTTTCTCAGGTGTACGAATGCGGTTTCGCTCTTGACAATGTAGTCGAAAGTATTGTGATGCATACAGTTTACTGCCACTTCGATTTTGTCCTGGGCAGATAACATAATAACCGGTATACCGGGATTGAAAGCTTTGATTTTATCCAATATCTCAATGCCGTTCATTGCTTTTTTATTATGGCTGTCAAGATAATAGTCCAAAATGACTACATCGGGGTTGTGCGATAAACTTTTAAGGCAAATTTCTCCTGTTTCATCTACCAGAAAAAGTTTTATTTTTTTATCTACACTCATCATTTTCTGTTTTTAATGATATCATATTCTTCCTTTAACTCCTCACAGGCCTGCATACAAACGGTTTTAATCTGTATAACCAGTTCCAGTATTTCATCTGAGCGTTGTTGTGTGCTGGCATATTTCTGAACTCTTTTTGCCATACCCTCATAATTGGGGTTGATCCCCATTATTGAAAATGAAGGTATCAATTTATGAACAGAAGAGTACAGAGATTTCCAGTCATTATCGTGGAGACTTTTTTTCATTGTGTCAACCAGTGTTGGAGTTTGTTCCAGATAAAGCGATATCATCTCCATCATCAGTGTCGGACTCGATTTTGTGTGGTGTATTAAATATTCGAGGTCGGTGTATTTGATTTTTTCATGCCTCCCGTTTTCTTCTTTTATGTGATCTCTGACAGAAAAATCATTTTTAACGAATCCCACAATTTTATTGTATAATACCTTTTCATCCAGCGGTTTTGCAATATAATCATTCAACAGCATTACTTATCAAATTCATAATAATCTGATGCAAGCGTACCGGGTCACCTACAAGAAACTCAGGAATCTTTTTATCGAATTCTTTGACCAGTTTTAAATTCTTTTCATTGATTTTAGTTTCCAGGCAATTTCTGAAATATTTAATTCATCATACATAATCAGCTCTTTGATCCTTTCAATTTTATGGGCTATTATAAATTGTTCGATTGTAATTCCTTGTACCTCTGAAAACAAATTTGACAAATAGGTATAATCCCGATTTAATTTTTCACTTAAAAAAACAGAAAACTTTGTTTTAATAAAATCTTCTCTATAATGTACCATATCGATGATTAAATTTTTAATCTGTTCGATAAGCACAGATTTTTTGTCTTCCATCAATTCCAGACCGTATTTGTGCAAAGCAACCCCTAATCTCTTCTTTCACCACCATTTTGCAGCGAATGCAAACCATATTTTTAATGTAGAGTTTCATTTTGCACTATAAACTATAAATACAATTCTGCGACGCAGAAATTTCGAGGTATGGATTTAGAGTTGATTTACAAGCAATTAATGCTGAAGATAATAATTTATTTGAATTCTCCAATTATTTCCAGTCAAAGATGTGTGAATCTTGTAAAATTTTTCAAAAGTTCTGTAACAATATTCAAAATTATGGTGTGCAACTTTACATATAATATCTTAAACAATTATGGTCAAAGAACTTAAAATTCCCTTTTATATCAAGGCTACAATTTCCAGTGTTGGAATAATTGCTTTATTAGCTGTCTTGTATATAGCTCAGGATATTATTGTCCCTCTCGTTTTTGCAACTATCATTGCTATTCTTCTTACTCCGGTGGTAAGTTTTTTTGTGAGGTTAAAAATTGGCAGGGTACTATCAATAATTATCACACTCCTTCTGACTTTTGTAATTGTTGCCGCCTTTGGCACTCTTCTGGTATCGCAGGCCATCCAGTTTGGCGAATCCTGGCCGACTCTTGTCGAGAAATTTACAGAGGTAGTCAACCAGGCGATTGTCTGGATTTCAGGATCTTTAAATATTGATTCCCAAAATATTCACGATTGGATTACAAAAACGAAAGAAGAGCTTATTAACACAAGTAGCGTTGCTTTAGGCCAAACACTTCTGGCAATGGGCAATTTGTTGGTTGTAATTTTTATTATGCCTGTTTACATTTTTTTGATACTGTTCTATCAACCACTTCTCACTGAATTTATCAACAAACTCTTTGGGAAAGACAACAAAATTCAAGTGAAGGAGATATCTACCCAGATTAAGATAGTTGTTCAAAAATATCTTTCCGGATTGATTATCGAAATTCTATTGATTGCCTCTATGGAGATCGCTACGCTTTTTATACTCGGGATCGATTACGCAATTCTGCTCGGAATAATTGGAGCATTGTTCAATCTTATTCCATACATTGGAGGTCTTGTGGCTGGCGCTTTACCTATGATGGTGGCTTTGGCTACAAAAGATACTGGATGGTATGCCATTTATGTGTTAATTATCTATTATATAATACAATTGATTGACAACAATTATATCGTACCAAAAATTGTTGCGTCAAAAGTTAAAATTAATGCACTATTCTCAATGATTGTAGTGATAGTAGGAAATGCTTTTTGGGGTATCCCCGGTATGTTTCTTTCAATACCCCTTCTTGCTATTGTCAAGCTTGTTTTTGACCATATTGAATCTTTAAAACCCTGGGGATTTTTATTGGGAGACACTATGCCGTCACTACTAAAAATTAAACCGATTTTCAAAAATTTAAAGACAAAACGGGTGACTCCCTCTTAAATCTGGGAGCAACCGTCAATTGCAGGTAGGGAACTTCATAGGAGACTTTGTTAAAGGTCGCCGGCACGAAGATGTTCTCAGGGCCAAATTTAACTCGTTTATGCCGGATATAGTTGAGTTTACGGAGATGTTTCGTTAATCTTGTCTTTTCGTTTGAATAAATGTAACGACACACACTTATCCGTTTGTATTAATGTAAATCTCTTTATATGTTTATGTAATATTTTGTTGTTAGAATACGAATATTGATATGGAGACAAATCTTAAGTATGTGTCAATTTACAGAGTCGGAATTGAGGATATGGAGTTATTTGTAAAGTACCGTATTGATTATATTACCGAAATTGAATTTGCCAACTTATTTGAGACAAAAAGTTAAGCAACATTTTTAATAATCTGTTTTTTAATATTATACTGTTCCCAAAATTCATCAATAGTCAAATTCTTTAAAGCTGAGAATCTTCTCTTATGGTTATACCAGGATTCAATATACTCAAATACCAACAAGCGCATTTGTTCTCTAGTTATAAGCCTTGTACCATAAATCAATTCTGTCTTGAAGGATTTGAAAAAGCTTTCTGCTACTGCGTTATCCCAGCAATTACCTTTACGACTCATGCTCTGCTTAGCATTAAGAGATTTCAAGATATTGACTGTTTGCTTGCAGGTATATTGAGAACCCCTGTCAGAATGAAAAATCATATTTTTAGGAAAAGCCCGGTTCCTATTGGCCATCCTTATAGCCGGGATAACTGTTTTAGATGCACTCATATTATCACTCATCGACCAACCAATGAGTTTACGGTCAAAAAGATCCAAAACACAAGTCAGATAAAGGAATCCATCCAGACAAGAGATATATATCAGGTCAGACACACAAGCTTTAACAGGCTCTTCATGTATAAAAACCCTATTGAGAAGGTGTGGGGCTACCTCAAAATCATGAGAGAAGTTGGTGGTAACCTTGTGTCGTTTAGAAAGTTTGCTACGCAATCCCATTTGTTTCATATGGCTGGCAACAGTCGTTCTTGAAACGACAATACCGCAAGCCAGCAAGTCTTTTGTAAGACGTGGACTTCCATTACGACCTTTGGCTGTAAAGTATGCTTGTTTAATCTTTTTATCAAGTTCCATATAATTCTGTTTGCGCTTGCCCACAGGCTTTTTAAACCAACGATAATAGGAGCTTTTGGATACATTCAGAACTCTGCACAGCACCTCAATCGTCCATCGCTTCGAGTTGTAGTCTTTGATAAACTGAAAGATCAACGACCGCTCTTGGAGATGATGCCTAAAGCTTTTTTTTTAATACATCTTGTAGCATCTGCTTGTCAAGAGATAAATCAGCAACTATCTGCTTTAACTTACTGTTTTCTTCTTCATGTTGCTTTAGACGTCTCATCTCACAAACACCAAGACCTCCATATTTTTTCTTCCATAGGTAAAAAGCGGCATCACTTATACCCATCTTACGACAGACCTCTTCAACTTTAACCCCTGTCTCAGCTTGCTGAAGAGCAAATGAAATCTGTGATTCCGTAAATTTTGAGCGTTTCATAGGCAATAATTACATTTTTAAAGTTATTAATTATGCCCGAAAACTCTAATTTTGAATGTCCGGATTTTTGGGAACAGGTCAATTTTATATTAACATTTACGAAGCAAATTCTTCATTGTTTCCATTTGTTCTGGAGTAACAGATTTGTTGTTTTCATTACTTTTTATGAAATCCTCTATAACCATCTTGGCTTTATCTGGGTAGTTAAGGTCAATTAGATCTTTTGCGACAGTTTCGGCAACATCATATTGTTTACATATTGAATATGAGTAGTTTATCCACCCTATTACTTTGCCTACCGCTTGATCCTTGTCCTTGTTATTGTAGAATTCTAAATAATCTCGATAGCCATTTAAAATATAACCCGCATAATATCTGTAAATAATTGTCTTAAAACCCATTATCATTTTTACAGCCATTTCCGTGCTTTTTATATCTTCTCTACGTTTGCCCTCCTCTGCCATTTTATTTATACCGGTGTTAAAAGTGGCATTAAACATGATATTTTCTTCTTCAATTTTGGAAGCAGGGTTTGTCTTTATATAATTATCAATATATCTTTCAAATAATACCGAGTACTCCTCATACATTTTATGATTTTTGTAGTAAGAGAGTCTTAATTCATCGGCTGGCATCAAGGCAATACCTCCTCCCACAGAAGCTGATATTATATTGTCAGCATTACCGAATTCAGAAAACTTTGATTTTATTAATAATAATGATTCCAGCTCATCTTCTGTCTCTTTTTTGCCAGAATTTCTCAGGAGATTACTCAAAGATTTAATTGCCGCTTTATTAAATTTCACAAACAAATCCGATTTAGGATTATTATTATAAAGAGATGATAATACCTCTGTTATCTTATCCATTACGGCAGGGGAATATAAGGAAATACTTTCCAGATACTTAATATTGTTTATATTCAGCATCTCTTCTTTATCCATCAATAAAATATAGTCATTTAATGGTTCTCCTGCTTCTCTTCCACTTTCGATCAATAAGCCAGTATATTCTTTAAGAAAAACCTTATCATTTTTCCTGGTTTTATATGCTTGATCCATTATTGAAATTTTATCGATATTACCCCTCAAAAACAGAGCTCTATTACCCTCTTTTATTATGCCTTCTTTTTCCCTTGTACCGAGAAATCTATAAATAACATCCCCGGTTTCATTGATGTAAATAAATGTTGGGTACGCAGAAACAGAATATTTTTTTGATAGTTGAATTCCTTCGCCTTTTTCGGCATTAATTTTATAATTAATGAAATTGCTATTATAAAATTCTCCAACTTCTTTTATTGAAAATATATTTTGAGACATATTTTTACATGGGGCACACCAGTCAGTATAAAAGTCAATGAATATTATTTTGCCGTTTTTCTTTGAGTTTTCTAATACCTCATCAAATTTCCCGGATTCAAACACTATTCCCTGAGAATAAGAAACTGAAACGCTGAAAATCGATAATATCAACAATATTTGCTTCATATTTTTTTTATTTTGTATTAATAAACCATTAGTGTCCACTAAAAATTAATTTTTGTTCTTTGAAATCGTTATATTTTAGCAAGTTATAAGTTTTTTAGTTGCGTGACGACTTGAATTTAATAATTTAGCCGAGATTAATATCTTAAGCTATGTTTACAGGTAAATATGTTTTTGCACAATTAGTTGAGTTTCTTCCACAGCGTATTTTTGATTCAATAGTCAATAATCAATTACTGGCTATGATGTTCGGGCAACTTACCAATCGGGAAAGTTTGAGAGATCTGATAGTTGCAATTGATGCCCATAGTTCAAAATGTTATCACCTAGGCTTCGGTAAAAATGTAACCAGAAGCAATTTATCTAAAGCAAATGAGAACAGAGACAGTAAAATATTTGAGGAATTTGCCTATTATCTTATCGATATTGCCAGTCTACAAAAGGAGGCATAAAACTTCATACTCTTTATGAGATAACAACCCAGATACCGGCTTTTGTTCATATAACACCTGCGTCTGTTCACGACACAAATGCTATGGCAGTAATCCCTTATGAATGTGGAGCATATTATATATTTGATAGGGGATATATGGACTTTGCAAGGTTGTATGCATTGAGCCGACATTCTGCATATTATGTTATTAGAGCCAAAAGGAATCTTAAAATTGAGATACTAGAAAATTTTGGAACGAATGATAGTCCCGAAATTTTAAGCGATCAACTAGTCAGACTTGATGGGTTCTATTCATATCTTGATTATCCGGAAAATTTTAGGAGAGTCAGATACTATGATAAAGAAACACAAAGGCTATTTACCTACTTGACAAATAATATGAAAATAACCGCAGACCAAGTTGCATTACTATATAAGAATCGGAGGTATTACAAGTGCTTGGAATATCACTGCTTGATAAAACACCCATTATCGAGTTTTTTAACAATGCTGAAAATAACGATTTCAAAGAACTTTTTTATAACCAACAACTGTCCTTAAATTTTTAGTGGACAGTCATGTTAATAAACATCTCTTTTAGTTTTTTATTTGCTCTATGCATCTGAACTTTAACAACACTCTCAGTTGTATTCATTAGATCAGCTATATCACTATATTTATATCCATAAAACACCCTATACTTATAGATCATTTTACACTGCCGGGGCAGCTTTTCGATATACGATTGAATTTGGATCTTAAATTCTTCCAGGGAATCATCCATTGAATCTATATTCATAGATTCAATGTATGCCAAAGCCCATAATCGATTATTATTGTCCCTGATTTTTACACTTCTCATGTACTGTAAACATTCATTCTTTACAGAGATAAAGAGATAACTCTTTAGACTGTGAGTCACATGGATTTCCCTGGAGTTTTCCCAGAGTTTCACAAATACATTTTGAACCATATCATGGGCAGTATCAGAATTATATATCATCTTCCTCGCAAAAAGATATAACCGCTCGTAATACTTGTTGAAAAGATATTCCATAGCCTTATTGTCTCTTTTCTGAATATTGTTATATACTATTTCGTCAAGCACAATAACTTTTTGATAAAGATATCCGTTTATTCTATTTTGCAGAGAGTTTCAATTTTATCCCTTAGCATTTTTCCACGAAGATTCTTTGCAATAATTACTCCGTTTCCATCAATCAAGAAAGTACAAGGAACAGCGGTCACATTGAATAATTGTGCAGTTTTCTCCTTCCATCCGCCTAAGTCAGACACATGTGTCCAAATCAATCCGTCAGCCGAAATTGCCTCCTTCCAACTGTCAAGGTTACTGTCTAAAGAAACGCTGATTATATCAAAACCTTTCTCTTTATATTCTTTATAAAATTTTACAATATTCTTATTCTCCTTCCTGCAAGGGGAACACCATGACGCCCAGAAATCTATGAGAATCAGCTTTTTATCCTTAATGAATTCATACAATCTCACATCCTTATCATCCAAAGTTTTTTCTATAAAATCGGGGACTTTTCCTCCAACAGAGAGATTATTGAATCTCTCAAGAAAAGCTTTATAGTCTTTCCCTATACGGGACTCTTTAATGTACTGAACCATCTTGTCGTAAGCTTCATTTAGCTCAATATTCTGGTATTTATCTACGCCTCCATTAAGGACTATATATACAAGAGAAAAATCTGCTTTTTTAAGTGCTTCTCTACAAATACTGTCCTTTTGCTTGTTTAATAATTCTAAAGCATTTGCGACTGGTTTCAAAATAGAGTCCGGCATAGTCTTATTCTGGTCCATATACTTTTTATTTAAAAAAGCCAATCCGATTTGTGATAATGCAATATTCATATTTGTCTGTTCGTACCTGCGTATCAACGAATCAGCCGCGTTGCTTTTGATATACGATTTGGCAAACACTTTATCCAAAACGATGTACATATCAGAGGCACCATCAATAAATATATCCAGTTTGTCTGGAGATACTCTGATCTGGTATCTGTCTGCCTGAATACCCCCTATATCAAAGACAAACCTGCAATCTTTGTTAATGATTGCCGAATCAATAGTATCAAATGTTCCTCTCTTTTTATCTGTCTCTTTACACAGGTATATTTTATCCCCCTCTTTTGCCAATGGGTATTCACCATAGAACTTTACATCTTTTTTCTGTGAAAATGCATCAGATACAAAACATAATAGCAGTAATAATATTATAAAACGTTTCATATTCTATTTTTTCAGTAATTCATTAAATTTTGTTTTCATCTCTTTGTCAAGAATATCCGCTTTCTCATAGAGTGACTTTGCAAGATCTTTGTCGCCAGATTTTTCCAGAAAATAGGCGTAGTTTCTAATTTCGTCTGGATAGAGAAATTTGTTGTTCGGATCAACTTTGGTATATTGCAGACATTTTTTAAGTGTCTGTTTATTAGCTGGTTCTCTGAAACATTTTCTTATGATATTACTAATTTCCGAATTTTTATACCTGAGCATACCAAAATTTTTTGCGCAATCTGTTATGTCGAAAAATGATTCAGAATCATTGTTGTATGCAGCATTGTACAACAGCATGCATACAATCTGTTCTTCTCTTCCATTAAAAGAGAAACGTCTTATGTTGGAGAGTAGTTTTTCTGCATTTTGCAAGTTATACTCGCCGTCCTTAAGGAGCATTTTGTAATAATCTTTAACCTTATTTGTGAACAATTTGCCGCACCAGGCATTAACCTCTCTCTCAGGTACTTTATATTGTTTGCCTATATTACTTGTTAAAACTTTGATAAACATGGAATCTTCGGCGTTCTTGCAATATTTGCAGAATAGATGATATGCATTTGAATCTCTGGAGATCTCCTTAAAGGTCAATCTGGTGAACATTTCGTTTTTCACCGAATCCAATAATCTGGTCTGATATGCTGCTTCGAGAAGCAAAGTATAGTCATTTATAAAACCCCAGTCTTTCTTTCTAGAATCGTATTGTTCAGACATTATTATCCAGGACTTCTGATTCAACCCATTCTTCATGCTTTCAAGAAATTTATCCACTTTGAGATATCCTGAGACCTGAAAAATAACATCCCCGTTTGCATTGATAAGCAGATATGTAGGGTATCCCGGAATGTATTGTTTATACTTTTTATTAAGAGTGATCCCTTCATCTTTTTCCATATCTCTCTTGGTGCAAATAAAATTTTTATTCATAAAATCTCCTACAGCTGCATCCGGAAAAACATCTTTGGCCATTCCTTTGCATGGGCCGCACCATGATGTGTAACAGTCAAGAAATATCAGTTTTTGGGTAGATGCCGATTTTTGAAGCAATTCATTCCATGTGCTTTTAGTGTCAAATTCGATACCTTCCTGGCAAAGGCCATTAACGGAAGATGCAAAAATCAGAATAGCAAATAATAGCAATGTTCTCATTTAAAGTGATTTTGGAATATATGGTAGCTCTATGTCAAAATTATCAAGAAAATATTTCTTAACTATGTTAGCCTTTGTTTTAACAATTGCGTTTTTCGCATAATAGGTCTCTTTCTCTTCATCCGGCACATAAACAATAAACGCTACAAAATCACCAAAATCCTGGGCCGGTGTAGTTGCATACCATGCAGCGGTAGCGGACCCTGTGTTTTGTTTCATTCTTCCTTTCTTGAGTATTCCATAATTTGTAACAACATTTTCTGAATTAGTGAAAGAAAGCTTTGCATAACCCGTTCTACTTAATTCAATAAATTGGGATGGTACAGTCAATCTCTCTGCAATGACCATTTTTTCTACAAATAGTGATACCCAGCTTTCAATAAGTGTCCTTGTTTTTTTTGCCGTTGTAAATCTTGACGAAGTGTATCCAATCATAGTATAATTATCAGCCAAGTCTCCTTCCAATATCCTTGCAACAATCTTTCCCAGATATGTGAACCGGTTGCAGATCGTATCGGCCATCAGTATTTTTATTGGCATATTTCCGGCAATGAACTCCTCCGGAAAAATCTGAAATACCCACTTATCAACAGAGTCCATTACTTCTCCCGCGAAGTTCAAATCGGCAGCAGTATATCTGTAACCTGTCGTTCCGGTAGCATTACATGTGCGTATGTTATCCCAATCCCAGCTAAACTCTTCATATGTAAATTCAGTTTTGAAAATGACCCCGTATTTATTATACATCTCCTGAGCTTTTAACCCGGCAGGCGTTGAGGAAAATGACGGCTCCTCTTCGATCATTTCAAAATCTCCCTTGTAATCATCCTTAGATTGACATGAACTGATAAAGATAGCAGACATCAAGCATATTATAAATATTAAAAAATCTTTCATGTTACAGTTGGTTATTTAGTTGATTTTGTTTCTGTCAGGTCTTTCATTTTCAATAAGAAGGCTGTTGTATTCCAATTCCTCTTTTGGGAAATTCAATATGTATGCAGGGTCATGATCTTCCAAAACATATTTGTCATTCATCCATGTGTGAGTAATAGATGGTTGACCAGTTCTTCTGAGGTCCCACCATCTGTGAAATTCTTCAAAACAGAGCTCCCTGCGTCTTTCACTCCATATAAAATCAATCAGGTTCTGTTGGGTCCCAAAATCAGCTTGTGTCAGATAAGTATAACTTGCAATCCTTTTTGAACGAAGAGTGTTTAAATAGTTGAGAGATTTTTCATTATTTGGATTATCAGATCGTGCATATGCTTCTGCCAGGTTAAGATATACCTCGCCTGTTCTCATAGTCTGTGAAAAACGGGTTCCATCATAATAACTTAATTTCCCCGGGCTGTAATTCGGATATTTTAATATGTCCCCAGGAATTCCGGTTGGCAGTATAAACCAATATGTTTTTCTTCTGTCATTCGCTTCATAGGTATTAACTAAAGCCCCTTCAATATCTGCTGACACCCCTATGCAGATATCGGTAAGCGCGATCATCGCTGATGTGTAATAAAGGTATGTACCTGAACCCGTTGAAGAAGAAATTTCAGAAAAAGTAAATGCAATCTCATTGTTATCCAAAAGAGAAGAAAAGGATGTTGGGGTATTTGTGCCGCTTCTCTTAGGGCTGGTAGTTATGCTGGAAATATCTCTTAGTTCAGGAGATATGCTTATATATGTTTCGCCATAGTCTATTGTCTTGTCATACTCCTCCTTATAAAGGAAAATTCTTGATGCCAATATTAATGCACTCTTATAATTTATTTCAAAACACATTCTATCTTCCGTGTCCTTTGACAGGCATTCTACCGCTGTTGCTATATCTTCTGAAATTAAATCCCACACCTCCTGTACAGTTGCTCTTGGATAACTATTTAGGGAAGGGGCGGTGGCTAACATTAATGGAACGCACAAATCAGCACTAGATGCCTCATTATAAGGTTTGGCATAAAGATTTGCCAAAACGAAATATGCGTATGCTCTGATAAATGATGCCTGGCCTTTAAGTACATTTTTTTCTTCATCTGTCCCTGTTATGTCGTCCAAAGCTTCGAGACAGGTATTTGCAGTTAAAATGTTTTTATATAAATGCTTAAATAAATTATCTTTAAATGTCCCTTCTGGGTTTTCCAAATCTCTGGCCCACTGAAAAGCGTATTTGCAATAAATAGCCTTCTCATTAAACACTTCGGTTTCGCATTGAGGATCTATTGTCATAACATCATCTGTCATAACATCAACGAACCACCCATATGTGTAAAAAGTCTGAAAATATGATTCTCCCTGAAGCAGTTCCTTGTAGTGACTTACAGTCGTAGGCCTTTTTAAATCCTGTGACGATTGCTCCAAGAATTTTGAACAGGCACTGATCAGAAATGTACTTGCCAAAATTGTAAATATTAATATTTTTTTCATACGTAAATATTTTATTATATCTTTTATAGGATGTATTTGTAATGTCTTAAAAAGTAATATTAAGTCCAACTGAAAATGTTTTAGGAATCGGACTATTTGATGACCCGGATTCAGGATCTCTTCCTCCCCATCTCTTGTCACAAATAACAAACAGGTTTTCTGCCTGAAAATTAATTACTAATGACTGCATTCCATATCTTGATGCAATTGCTTCAGGAAAAACATAACTTACATTAATATTTCTTAGTCTGATATTATCTGTCTTTGCAACACGTGCGGTGCTATAATCATACATTTCCAGTGCTGTTTTTGCAGAAGTCAGATATGCAGGAGTGACTAAAGCAGTTTTAGCTGCTTTGTATTTTTGACTGTCATATATTACCGGTATGTTTGTACGTTTTTCATCTCCCGGATTTCTCCATCGATCATTATATTCTTTAAAGACATTGGAAAGAGGATCGAAAACAGCATAATAGTTGCTTCCGTATATACTTGGCAGCCTGGCTGATCCTCCAACAGAATACTGTAATCCTATACTTAAATGTAACCGCTTATATCTGGCAGATAAATCAAATCCCCCTGTAAGATCAGGAGTTGTTTTTCCCGAAGATACCAGATACCTCTCTTCTTCATACAGCTCATATCTCTTTTCTCCACTACTATTGTAAAACATAGGGAAACCAGATTCCTCGTTAAGCCCAGCAAACTTGTACGAATATAAGGAACCTACCGGTTTTCCTTCGATTAACGCTGTTCCGTTAAGTTTTTCCAAATCTGTAATATTCCTGTCCATATTTGCCGATACAAGAGTATTTTTATTAAATGAAGAAATAAAACGAACCGAAGAGAAGAAATCCTTGTTTTGATATAAAACAACATTAATGCTCCCCTCTATTCCTGAGTTTCTAATTTTTCCCCCATTAATTTTTACTTGATCTAATCCAATGCATTGAGACACTTGTTTACTGACAATTATTTTATTGCCATATTTGTAATACAGATCAACTGTTCCTGATATTATACTTTGTGTACGTACTCCCCTCGGTTTGAAAAATGAAAAATCAATTCCAAAATTATACGCAGTTGTTTTTTCCCATCTCAGGTCCGGATTTGCAAGATATTTGAAATATGACTCATAGAGTCCTGTAAGTGAGTTTTTTGAGCCAATCTGAATAATCAAGTCAGGAGAAGTCGCTTTGTCTATGTTTCCCTGAACTCCATATGATGCTCTGAACGCCAGATAATCGACAATCTTACTATCTCTCAGGAAATTTTCATTACTAGCAGTATATTTTCCTGCTAATGACCAGATAGGCAAAAATCTGTAATTGGGATTATCTCCAAAATTATTTGAACCATCTGCACGGATATTGCCATTCAGGGTTATTTTGTCTTTATACGAATATGTAGCGCTGCCAATCCATGATACAGTATTTACAACATTATCCGTAATGGTGGGATTAAGAGAATTTAATATTCCATAATATCCGGTAGTTAGCGCCGGTGATATAGTTTCTCCTCTATCCGGTTGCCATCCATAATATGTTCCTGAAAATCCACTATATTTTACGCTTCTGATTTCTGATGCCGCCATTACGTTTACCAAATGGACATTATTAAACATTTTGCTGAATTCAAGCGTATTTCTCAAAGAATATGATTCTTTCCTTTGATCGCTGTCTGTCAATATTCCACCCCATGGGATAGATGATGCGTCAAAGTCATCGGTCCCCTGTACCAAAGTACCCACATTCCAACCTCTTTTCATTGAAACATAGTTTGACTCCTCTTCTGCCCATGTAACTTTGTTGGTTCTCGTCTGGTCAAACCCACCTAACAATTTATAGCGCAAAAAAGGAAAGATATTGTACTGCAGGTTCAGTTGCGCAGTAATATTTGATATATTACTTTTTGCGCCGGTAAGATTAAGCTCGTTCAGAATATTATACCTTAACTCCTCCTCAGGTGCACTTGAAATAGATGTTTGAGATTTTTGCTGGGTTAGATACATAAAATAGGAACCATCGTCATTATAACAGGGAATGGTTCTCGAAGTTTCGTAAGCATATGTATTGGGGTTCACGGAACTATGAAACCCCTTACTTTTTGTATTGGAAGCATTTAACTGGAATCCGACATAAATTTTTTACTAACCCAGGAGTTTACTTTCGCAAGTGCCGAATACTTTTCCTGGTCGCTTCCCTTTGCTGTGCCAATGTTTTTATAGTAACCAAGAGAGGTATAATATGTGGTCTGATCAGATCCCCCACTAAGGCTTACAGAGTGGTTATTAGTTATTGAGTTTTTGAAAAGTATGTCATACCAGTCTGTGTTTCTATTTATCATTTTATTAACTTCTGAAGAGAACTCTTCATAAGATAATTTATGATTATAATAATCTAATAACAGTCCCTCATACCCTAAGCTTATCGGAGTTCTGCTATACTCAATGTTATCTGCTATTATATCCTGTGATAACTTCACTCTTTCACCTGCGTTCATCAGATCAAGATCTCCGTAACCGATCCTTTCACTGACTGATACTCCACCAGAATAAGAGACCTGCGGTTTCCCTATTTTTCCCGTTTTTGTTGTAACTACTATTACCCCATTTGCAGCTCTGGAGCCATATATTGCCGTTGCAGATGCATCTTTTAATACTGTGATTGACTCAATATCTTTTGGATTAACACCTGCTATCGCATTTCCTACAAGATATTCTGCATCAGGAGAGTCAAGGCTACTAACATCTAAGTTCACCTGATCCTCCAGTATTATTCCATCCAAAACCCATAAAGGGGACCTTGTTCCAATAATTGAAGAGGTCCCCCGGATTCTTATAGTGGGAGTAGCACCTGGTTCACCTGATGTCTGTAGTACCATCATCCCGGGAATCTGTCCTGCAAGCATCTGGTCAACCGAAGATTTTGAAACCAGTTCAATCTTTTCCATATCCACTTTTGTTATTGCACTTGCGAGCTCTCTTTTTGACAAGGTTTGATATCCGGTTTCAACTACAACTTCATTTAACTCATTTACAGCCTCTAGCAGTTCAATGTCAATTGTATCTCTTTTCCGTATCGCCACCTCTTTAGTCGTAAAACCAATAAATGAGACAACAATTGTACCTTCATCATCAGGAATACTTAACTCATAAAATCCTTCAGAATCCGAGATTACACCTTTGTCCGTTCCTTTGAACCACACATGCACACCTGCCAGCGGCTCTCCATTATTGGAAAGAATCTTGCCTGACACTTTTTTGTTCTGAGGTTCATTTTTGACCGGAACAGGTTTACTGATGATTATTGTATTCTCTTTTATTCTGAAACCAAGTCCCGTATTTTTAAGGACAATCTCAAGAACTTCTGATACTGTCTTGTTTATAGCATTTATGCTTATGCCTTTAAATTTTGACACGTCATCGTAATTGTAAAGTAATGAATACTTACTGGCCACCTCAATCTTTTTAAGAATTGATTCAAGAGTGGCGTTATCCGCTTTAATAGTTATAAGATTCTGTTCTTCCCCCAATAGTTTCACAGATGTTAAAACGAAACAGAAAATCAGAATAAGGCCTAGTTTTCTTTTAAAATTTATTCTCATAGTCAAGGGTTTATTGGTAATTAATATACAATTATTTTCTGGCCATCAATTTTATAATTCAAGTACTCTGTATCTTTAAGCATTTCCAGTACTTTGCTTGCATTATCGTATCTGGTAATTTTCCCTACAAACCTCAATTGCCTCAACTCATTAGATTTTATCTCTATATCAACATTATACCATCTGGATATCGTTTTTATTATGTTTTCAAGAGGTTCTTTGTCAAAATAGAATATTCCATCCTTCCAGGCAGTAGCAACAAATGGATCTACATATTGAATATCAATCGATTTTGTATCTTTATCAACAATAAGTCTCTGACCGACACCGATTATATTTTGATTTCCGTCAGTAGTAGAAACTATCACAGTTCCAGATTCAACTGTGATGTTCGAATATTTACAGTCACTATACGAATTTATATTGAAAGTGGTACCTGTAACCTTAACTAAAAAATCATCTGTTTTAATGAAAAACTCAGAGTTCTCCATTTTAGCAACATCAAAATATGCTTCACCCCGGATAGTCACCTCCCTTGTTCTACCTAGAAATTTATCTGGAAATTCAAGAGACGATTCTGAATTAAGCCATACCTTAGTTCCATCAGACAATACGATGCTGTATTCTCCACCTCTTGGTACTATCAGACAATTTACTACAGCAACCTCCGTCTCTTGATTTTTGGGACTATAAATAGCTTGGTTATGGCTACTTTGAATACTTGCATAACCAATATCGATAGAACTACTGGAGTCACCTAAATTTATTTGCTTTCCATCTTCCAAAACCAAAACAGCCTTGCTTATGCCAGGCGAAAAATCGGCAGCAATATTTTGTTTGACAGGCGTTCTGTCATATAAACAAATGGACAGCAACAGAAGTACAGGTAAAATAATTGCTGCGGCATAAAGCAACATTTTTCTATATACATATTTACGAGACTTTTTGTCAATTCTTCTTAGAAAGTCCGTTTTGATATCATTTAGCTCCTTCTCATTTAATCCATCAACAACATCAATTTCGTTTTCTTTGATAGCATTCGTATAAAAATCTCTGTGTTTTGAAGATTCAGATAACCATTTTGACAGTAGAGCATCTTCATCTTGAGTTAATTTACTTTTGCTATTGAGACTTTTTTCTATAAGCTCCCAATCAATATATTCATTATCGTCCACCGGCATTCAGTTTTTATCAAGATGAACTTAAAATGCAAAAAGTTAACAAACCTCTGTATTATTTTCACAACAATGAGGAGCTTTTGGGATTGCCTGAATACTAAGTAACCTACTTTTAGTATATTATATTTTTTTGCAAATACATTGTCTTAACCTGAAAAAAGTTGACTCATAAAAAGAGTTAATGATGGGAAAAGTAAACAACAACAGCTATTACGAAAAGCATCGCAAGTACTATGAGAAAGCGGCCAGGATGTATTTTGAAGAAGGGCTTGGGTATCGTCGAATCAGCAAGTTAATTCCTGTGGCAGTGACCACATTAGCGAGATGGTGTGATGCCTTTGCAAAAGAAAACGGGATCACCATGGAAAAGAAAGTATCCAGGAAGAAAAGCCCTGCGCCCTTGGAGCCTAATATCGCAGGCGTTGCGGATGATGTCGCGTCCCTTAAGGCAGAAGTGTCAAGACTGAGGAAGGCTCTAAAGCAAGAGCAACTGCGTGCAAATGCTTTTGACGCAATGATCGATGTTGCAGAAGCCAGGTTCAACATACCGATCAGAAAAAAAGCTGGCGCCAAACAGTGATCAACCTGCATGCAAGATCCAGGAGGGGTTATCAAAGAAATCCGCACGAAGGATCATGGCATCGGAGGGTTGAAGCTCTGGTACATGCACCAACGCAAGTTTACCGGGGAAGAGGCCCTAGGCAGGGACAGGTTCCTGGAGGTGTACCGCAGGAACGGGTTAAAGTTGCGAAGCAAAGCCTGCAAACCCAGGACAACGGACTCCACACACGGTCTTGCGACTTATGCGAACCTTATCAGGGATTTTATTCCCACAGGCCCCGATCAATTATGGGTAAGAGACATCACATACATTGCGATTTACCGGAGTGAAGGAGGGTACTGCTTTTGTTACCTGACAGTCATTATGGATGCCTATACGGAGGAGATCAAGGAATACAATGTAGAGGACAGCCTGGACACCAGGAACTCGATCTTTGCCCTTGAAATGGCGTTACAGAATCTGGAGGATCAGCATGAGGGAGCCAATCATCTGATCCATCATTCTGACAGAGGAGTTCAGTACGCAAGCAGTAAATACATCGGCATTTTGACCAGCAGAGGAATCAGAATAAGCATGACGGAATCAGGAGACCCCAAGGAGAATCCACAGGCAGAGCGGATTCACGGAACCATCAAGAACGAAATCCTTCGGGCATGCGAGTTTCACAGCATCGATGAAGCAGAAGAGGCCATAAAGAGGACCGTTGATTTTTACAACCATGAAAGGCCTCACATGAGTGTCGGTATGAGGACGCCAGCAGAAGCCTCAAAGTCGACCGGGGAAAGGGAGCTGAAATGGAAAAGTTATAGGGAGCATACAATAAAAAAAAAAGTTGGTGATGAATCACACTGAAAATAGTTTACCTTTGGATATCGGTTCAAGTTCATCCGGATGATTTGCACCAAAGTCAACCAATTGCAGCGATAAGGCAAAAAAGTAAACCGTTCTCAGGGATAACAAGTAAATGCAAACGATAATCAGGAATAAGTGAAAAACGGAGTCAACTTTATCCAGGGAAAAAGATAAAAACAGTCAACCAAAATCAGGATAATACAATTTGTTGCCAAAAAAACTGCACTCCTGAATGCCGAAATCACTGCATTCTTTGATTCCGTTTACAAGCGGCCTTACAAGAAAGATGTGCTGACAGACAGGAGACGTTGTTATCTGCACTTATATTACAACATAGAACAGGCGGCAGAGGAAGAACTCTCATTTGTCAGGCATATAATGGAACTGCAAAGGGAGCTGCTGGAAGACAGACGAGCGGTGGACAATGAAACCCGCTACCAGAAATACTTCCTTTGTAAGGATACCCCCAAACGCAGTGCTCAGGAATCGATAATACAGGATGCCGTCAATAGAAACAAGCGTTATTTAGGATACTTCGCATTATTGGGCAACGAGAAGATGGATGCCATACAGGCGCTGGAAACGTACAGGAATAAAGATTTCGTCGAGAAAGAGTTCGGCAACCTGAAGGAAAGACTGAGCATGCGGCATATGCTGATCTCTTCCGAAAAAAACCTTGATGGCAAGCTCTTCGTCCAATTCATAGTCCTGATATATATCTCCTATATCAAAAAAAATGCAGGAGAAAAGACTCTTTGGCACCTATACTATTCAATAGGTGTTTGATAAATTGTATTCCATAGAATGCTACGAGAATCAAGGTCGGGAAAATGAGAGTTTCCGAGGTAACCGCAAAGCAGTGGCAGCTCTATCTTGACATGAGTGTCATGCCGCTAAAATCCTCGTTATGAGTGGGACGCGAATGCAGGCAATAAGCTTAATCATAGTAGACTTTTTTGAAAGTGCCCTATTTACATGCATATCTCCAATTTCGAACCCCAGCTAATCTTTGGGTTTTGGTATGTCCTGGTTAAAAGTTCTGATATTCTCGGAGATAAAAAATTTAATTCCTTGGAAGGCTGTGCTCCCAAGGAATTAAATTAAACATAAGTGCTGTTAATAAAAATATTGTTTTTCAAAATAGTCCAGGTTTAAAATATTGTGGGGTTAGATGTGTTTCTTTTTCCAAAACATAACATTAAAATACTAGTAGGGACATTTGCTTTAACCGATTCATTGTCTACCAATTCAATAAAAACCATTTTGCTTGTTTTAGTATTGGTATTGTCATTGTTTGTAAGCACCTCAATTTCAAAACTACCAATACTTGACCCGGAAGGAATAATAAAAGTGCCCCTTTCTGCCGCATTATATTGTATTCCGGCAACAGCTGTCGAAGAGATCTTGTACCATGCAATATTTTCTACGCCTTCAGGTTGTTTGCCTGTAATAACATTTCTTGCTATATCAAAATAGACAAACTGCCTTATCACATAATTTACTTCAATATCAACATCTCTGTGAGGTCCTATAAGTTGGACATAAAATTTATTAAGCCCTATAACAGGCGCAATGTTATAATTATGGAAATAGTATCTCGCATTGAAATATTGCATGGTTCCCGAACCTCTTGTAGGTACAAATTCAACATAATCAGGACCTTTGTATGAAAAATCCTCTTCTTCACATGAGCTTGACGTAACTACTGCCAAGCATACGAATATAAATATTTTTATATGTTTCATATAGTTTTTTTTTAATATCCAGGGTTTTGTACAAGATTTGGGTTTGCGCCATTCGGCTGAGCATCTGTTAGGGGGATTCTGGCAACCACCCTTGGGTCGTCCCATGAAAGAGCAACATATCCGGCTGCAATACCTTCCGGTGATTTTGAAATATCTCTCCCCCATCTTTTCAGATCAAAAAATCTATGGCCTTCTCCTATGAACTCCTTTCTTCGTTCATTCTGTGCAAGAGTAAGCAATTCTTGTCCTGAAATATTGTTCACTGGTGTTAGTTTTCTTGCTACTCTCATAAAGTTAATATCATTTAGAGCATTAAGCTCCTCCTTTACGGGTTTTTTAAGATATGCTTCGGCTCTGATATGATACATTTCAGATAATCGTATAATGGGAATATTATCAAGCCCATATACACCATTGTATCCGTTAAATTTATATAACCATATTCCCTTTTCAGGGGTTGACAGGTTTGCACCGCGTATTACTTTCTTCATAAGGGCAAGTCTGGAATCACCTGATTCATATGTATTGTATAATGCGATTGAAAATAGAACATCTCCATACCCACTTCCTTTTTTTTCATCACGATACCATTCCGGATTATTCGCCAGGGGCTCAAGTAATCCTGTGTTGGTGTATATTGATTGCATAGAAGAAGATCCCAGATTATCAGTTTCTCTATATACAAGCTGAAAGATTGTCTCTTTTGACTGAGAAAATACAGTAGTATAATCTCCCGTAACTATTGATATCCCATATTTTGATGCATTGTCAATAACCCAGGTGGCAGCTGTAATTGCAGAGGCATAATCTTCTTTGTACAGATAAACCCTTGCCAACATAGCCTTTGAAGCAAGAGCAGTGCCTCTGTTTGGGAAATTGCCGTTATCATTGTCTTGTAAAAGATTAAATGACTCTTCAAGATCATTTATAATCTGCTCGTATGTTTCATCGACTGTAGATCGAGGCTTCTCAATTTCCGGGATATTTGTACCATCAAAAATAAATGGTTTAGTCTGTATAATAACACCCAGATCAAAATTTGGGATAAGATGATTAGGTTCTCTGGAGTACACTCTCGCCAGATCAAAGAGTTGCCAGCCTCTTAAAAAGTAGGCTTCACCTTTTATTAATCTTTTATTATAAGTATCTGCTGCTGTAATATCCTCAACTTTGTCAATAGCGTCAATTACAAAGTTTGCGTTTCTTATTACTCTATAGCTAATTGTCCAGTTATTGGCGTGAGCCCCAATTGTATTTCTCGCCTCATCTGTAATAACATTTCCGTGAGAAGTGGCAATTTTGGCATTATCTGCCATAACCTCAACACCTGCAATCATCTGTCTGCCATAAGAATTAGAGCCAAGAAGTTGAGAGTATGCGGACATCAATGTAGATTTATTTCCTGATATTGTACTCAGCGCCTTTTCTGCATTAACAGAATTTTCCGGCTTTACATCTAGCCAAGACTCACAAGAGTAAATTATTGGCACAAGCGACACAATTATTATTAATAATCTTTTCATGATTTTGTATATTAATCTCTATAAATCCAATTTTATCATATAAGTTATAATTCTTGACTGAGGATAGGTTCCTGCATCACTTCCTGTAAACTCCGGATCCCATCCTGTATATGGAGTAGTTGTCCATAGATTAAATGCATTTAAAGCCATAGTAAGTCCTTTTACGCCAAGTTTTGAAGTGATTTTCTTAGGAAACAGATAACTTATTGAGATGTTTTTAAGTTTTATAAAATCTGTTTTTTCATAATGATAGGAAGAGGAAGCAGAGTAAGAAGTAGTATTTCCTCCCGGCCCTAAATATGTGTTACCGGTCATTGGTTGGGCTACAGAGGTTATTTGTCCGGGCTCTCTCCAGAAATCTGTGTACATCTTCAATAGCTGATTTCTGTCGTTTGTATTTCCAACTCTTGACAGTTGTATCTTATCTGCATTGTATCTCCTTGCTCCTGACTGGAACTGAAATAAGAAGGAAAAATCAAAATTTTTCCATGAAAACGAGTTTATTATCCCTCCGTAAAATGTGGGATAGATGCCATTAAGATAAACTCTGTCCACTGAGTTTTGTTTGTAAACAATATACCCGTCTTTGTCATACCACATAGGACGGCCATCAGCAGGATTTACACCTGCAAAATTATAAGTATAGAAAACATCAATCGGTTTTCCTACAACCAAACCCGTACCGATTTGAGAGGCATCATCTATTAAAGAGAGAATCTTATTTTTTAACCATGTAAAATTTGGAGAGATGCTCCAGGAGAAATCTTTGTTTTTTATCGGAACTAAGTTAAGAGATAATTCTAATCCCCTGTTTCTAACAGAACCTACATTTTGAGGTATTGATGTGTAACCGGAGTTTATAGGAACAGGCCGGTCAAACAACAGATTTTTGGTGATGTCATTAAAATAATCTGCCTGAACTGTTATTCTGTTATCAAATATTGCCAGATCAATTCCGAGATTTAAAGAATATTTAGTTTCCCAGGTAAGATCCTTATTACCAGGAATAGAAGGAGCAATACCAGAGATATTGTCATATTTTCCACTTCCTGCAAACTGTGGTTTGGCAACAAAATCTCCAATATCCGAATTGCCTGTCAATCCATAGCTTAGTCTAAATTTTAGATCGTTTATCCATTTCTTCTCTTTAAAGAAAGTCTCTTCACTTAATCTCCATGCAGTTGATACAGATGGGAATACTCCCCATTTTTTATTATCTCCAAACCTCGAAGATCCATCTCTTCTCACTACAAAATTAAAAATATATTTATCGCTAAGTGTGTACCCGACTCTTCCGAAAAGCCCGATAAGCTTATATCCGGTAAAGGTTTCTGAATATCCGTCAATCACGCCTGCCTCACTTAGGAGTTTAAAATCTGATGATGGAACATCTGCTGCCGATGTTTGATTACTTCTGTTTTCATAGTCTTTGTATTCAAAACCAGCAAGAACATTAAGCCTATGCTTTCCATTTGCGGAGACTTTTCTGTAATTTAAAGTTTCTGATGTCTGCAAACTTAATATCTTTGTATTGGTAGTAGCTATAAACCCATTATATGCCTTTCCCTGAGGTGTTAATGGGTCGAGATATTGATGTTCGTAAAGTGTATTATAATCCAATTTCCCACTTACTTGCAACTCAAGGTCAGGAAGGATATGAAAAACAAAATCAGTAGAGTGGGTAAGTTTGTTGATTGTGAGTTTATAAATATTCAACTCTGATGCCTGAACCGGATTTGTTGTCTGGGCTCCCTCAAGATTGTTAACATTTAATGATCCGTCTTCATTGTAAATTCTGTTGTAAGGAATCATATTCAATACACCACGAACCGGAGTTGCAATCAGTCCCCCTGTTGTCGGTTGTCTTTGCTGGCTATTGCCGAATGTAGTCGAATTATTGATATCTAACCACTTATTAACATTAATATCCACGTTCGATCTTACTGAAGCCCTTTTGAAATAGTTGAAAATAGTAGAGGCATCTGAGTTATTGAAACTACCGCTTATGTACGATTTTACATGTTCATTCCCTGCTGAAACCCCAAGTTGGTATTCCCTGGTAAACCCCTTACGGAAAATGGCCTTTTTCCAGTTGTCGTGAGGTATCTTTTTTGAATCAAACACAATATTTGGATATTCTGATGCTTCACTTAATATCCATCCCCTGCTTTTATAAGTATTAAAAGGAGTTGTGAAATTGGAACTACTGTTGCCATATCGGTTATATATTCCCCTTAGATCAAGATCTATATATTGTTCGCTGTTGCATAACTTGATATTATCATTCACCATATCCAACCCGTAATTTATAGAGAAATTAATTTTAGGGACTCCCTGTGTTCCTCTTTTAGTTTTAATAATTATTACACCATTGGCAGCCTGAGCGCCATAAATTGAAGCTGTAGCAGCATCTTTTAGGATGTCAATAGACTCTATGTCTTCGGGGTTAAGACCGCTCATCAAATTGGATGTCTGAACAAGTTTAGCAAAATCTCCGGCAGTCACCTGAACTCCGTCCAAAATGTACAGAGGGGTAATACCTCCATTTATTGAGCTTTTACCTCTGATATTAATGTTTACTGATGCTCCCGGAAGACCATTTGCAGATACTATCTGAACACCGGCAGCTTTTCCCTCCAGAGCTCTTTGTATATTGGTCACATTAGCCATATGTAGTTCTTTACTCGACACATTAGCAACCGATCCGGAAAGATTCTTTTTTTTCTCGGTAATATAACCGGTTGAGACCACAATTTCATTAAGTGCAATGGTTTCGGGCGTAAGTTCTATGTTTATTATATCTCTGTTTCCAATTGGGATCCTTATCGTTTTATAGCTTATATAAGAAAAAACAAGAATTTTACTATCCTCATCTAAATTTATGCTATACCTCCCTTCGACATCCGTACTTACCCCCTTTGAAAAATTATCATCTGGGACTACCGAAACACCAGCAAGAGGCATTTTATCATCTGAAGAGGTAACGACTCCTGTTATGGTTCGTAACTGCTTTTGATTTCTTACATTGGATGAACCGGCAACAATTTTTTCTGCTATTTGCTCATTCTCAATAGTACTTGGTTCATTATCCATCCCTTTTGGAAAAAGAATTACCTGATTTTCAATAATCTTATAGCTTATATTCTTATCCTCGAAAAGTTTATCTAATATTGATGTTATTGGCAGATCTTTCCTTTCGAAGGAGACAATTATTTGATCATCAATCAGATTATTGTTGTAAAGAAAATTATATCCTTTCTCTTTCTCTATCTCCTCGAACACCTGCCTCAGAGTTGCAGATTTTGTTAAAATACCGGTTTTTTTCTCATTCTGCATCACATTTACAGCTTTCAAGGGAAAGCTTGAACCTGTAATTATGATCATTAGAAAAAATGCGTTCAAAATAATCACTGATAAGTTACCAGCATATTTGTTTTGCCACAAGTAATGTTCTTTAGTTTGTTTCATAGTTGTTTATGTTTGGTAAGTTATTTCCACATAGGTTTATTACGTTTTAAAAGATGTATTACATTGTTTTCAGAAAAGTAATTTATAGGAGAAGAAAAAGAGAGAAACATAAGAATCTGATCAAGGCTTCTGTTATCCAGTGTTGCAGTAAAATTGTATTGATATAACTCCTGATCGTCCACGCTGATTTTTACGTTGAACCATCTCTCCAGAATAGTTATCACATCCTTAAGTGAATGGTTTCTAAAGATAAGCTTTCCGTCTTTCCATGAATCGTATGCTGTCGTTTCTATTGCAGATTGCTCTATCTCTCCACTTTTTTTATCATAAAGAACCTTCTGGGAAGGTTTCATTACAAATTCCTTGTCTTTATCCTCCGATTTATATTTAAGGTAAATCTCTCCAGCAAGAAGGACTGTTTCAATTTTTTCCTGATCTGGATATGCAGAAACATTGAACGTTGTACCTGTCACTCTGATTTTCATGTCATTCAAACTTACAGAAAATGGCTTCTCTCTGTTATTTTTAACGGAAAAGAAGGCCTCACCAATTAACTCAACATCTCTTGAACTGTTACCAAAATCAGAATAGAGCTTTAATCTGCTATTAGCATTCAGCCAGACCTCTGAACTGTCGGGAAGGATTATTCGAGTTCTGGTTCCAGGGGGTGAAAAGTACTCAGTGTTACTTAATATACTGGATATTAGCTCTGTTTTTTTATTATTATCATGTTTATATTCCTCCAGCAACAAAATCAATAATGGAATAAATAGCACAGCAGCAATCCTGCTGAACCAAGCCATCGTTTTTTTGAATATTGGTCTGTTTAACACATTCCTATTCGCGGATTGTCTGTCAATATTATACTTCTCAATCTGCCTGCTAATCTTAAGATAAAGATTATCAAGGTCAACTCCTATCTCTTCGTGCATTAATCCTGATTCTCTCCATTTTGAGTTTAAGTATGACTCCAGAAATATTTTCAAATCCGGATCTTGAATAGAATAGAGCAGAGTGTACAACTCAAGCAACGTAAAATTGCCATCAGGGTTATCAAGCCATCTTTCAACTAATTTAATATTGTTAATTTCTTTCATATAATATAATACAAATGAAAGAAGGGCTTCCGTGAATGGTCAGAAGAAAAAAACTTTAGACCTTAGATAATTTAAAGCTAAACGCATTTGTGTATCTACTGTGTTTTCAGAAATTCCCATTTTCTTGGCAATTTCATGATAAGTCATATGGTAAACTCTGCTTAAGAGAAAAATCTCCTTTCTCTTTTTTGGAAGCTCCCTGATAAGTTGGTTGAGGCGTTTATTAAGATCATTGGATATTATCTCTTTAATAATAGTATCCTCTTCTTCCGTAAGTGCAAACTGTGAATTTGCTTCAAAAGCCTGAATGTATATATTTTTTTTATAGTAATTTATTATACAATTTTTTGCCACTGTATATAGATAACTGCTAATGGATTTTTCAGGGTTTATATTTGAGTGATTTTCCCAGATTTTGACAAATATCACTTGAACCAGCTCTTCACAATCTGCATAAGATTTTATCGATATGTGGACAAAATGAAATATCCGCCTTACAAATTGATTGTACAATTCGTAAAAAGCATCTTTATCCCCACTTTTTAAAGCCTTTGCCAGATTGATTTCTTCTTGAGTTATCACCTTTCTTTAAATCTGTAAATATAATTGTACTACCGAATTCAGAAAAATCTATGGTTATGTTCTTTTTTTGTGATTTTGACCATAATAAAATGTTGTTCAGTAAATTACAGGTTTGCTTATAAGAATTAACTCTACAATAGCAGACGCCAGATGCTCTGTTGCCACACTGATCTTGCCATGCTTCCACATTTAGCCTATATTGTAAAGTACTCTTTGATAATATGTTGACAATAAAATCATAACTTAGAATACATCTTAAAGCTAACTATAATTTCTTTAACATGATTTCTTGATCTTTTATGGGTATAATATACGATTTTTTTGTCTGATAACAATGGATTTTAAGCGCGTCTTATCAACAAAAAACAAAATAAAAATCACTACTGTCCCGTTTAAATTCCTAAACAGTAATTTAATTTGTTAATATTTAGATTATTATAAGTGTATAATTTTTCGGCGCTCGCAGGAATTGCACACCCGATGGATCAAAGTGACAACAGCTTCAGGCTTGACATGGATAACCTGGTATATGCATTCGATAGTAGTACGATAAGCCTGTGTTTGAAGTTGTGTCCATGGGCAGAGTTTCGCCAACACAAAGGAGGAATCAAGATGCACACTTTGTTGGACTTGCGCTGCAACCTTCCTGCCTATGTGCATCTTACGGAAGCATCTATGCATGATGTCAATGCGTTGGAAACTTGTATATAGAGCCTGCAGCCATTTATGTGATGGACAAAGGATATGTGGACTTCTTCTGGAGTCTGTGCAAAAACTAATTACAATCTTTTTACAATTACACCTTTAAATGTTCTAAAATAACTTGCATTATCGATAGAAAAATTGTATATTTAGCTGTAATTTAATTTGTTAGATATGCAACATGTTATTGGTGAAGATAGAAATCAGTTCCAAATTATGTGTTTAGAACAATTGGTTCCGGAAAATTCCTGGGCAAGAGTAATTGATCTATTTGTTGACTTACTTCCTCGAAATAAATTACTGATTCATTCTCATATTGGAGGTACAACAGACAAACGAGAATTGGCTACGGTTGCTCTCGAAGTACAAGAATTACTAGGTAAAGAAACTTTTAATACTCTCAGTGATGCAGGTTATTCTACTGGGGATCAGCTTAGTCTTTGTAAGGATTTCGGTATTTGCACTTATTCGTCACCTATGCCAAGTACTACACCTTATGATAATTGTCTGCCACTTTCATCCTTTATTTACAATAACGAAGGAAATTGTTATACCTGCCCATCCGGTGAAAGGATGACTTGTGGCTCCGGATGGATCAACAGAGGACATTATAAATCCAAGATTTATAAAACTAAGGCTTGTAAAAATTGTCAAAAGAGAAAAATATGCACTCAGAATAAAGGAGGGAGAATTATCGAGAGAAGTGAATTTCAGGATATAATTGATGAAAACAATAGAAGGGTTCTTG
>Ga0208825_1000416_pt1 | contig 41817 bp, 46 predicted proteins | sample AD_UKC113_MetaG_FD_184450 | JGI IMG/M metagenome (GOLD analysis project Ga0208825, IMG submission 184450) | Active sludge microbial communities of municipal wastewater-treating anaerobic digesters from Hong Kong - AD_UKC113_MetaG (SPAdes)... | ecosystem: Engineered > Bioreactor > Anaerobic >... | reverse complement strand
CGTCAATGGTTTCAAAATTGTAGTTATTCGGCCAATCTCCGTTGCTTGCATAAGCTTCACCTTCAATGTACCAAAAGATATCTTCTATATCCGCACCACTTGGTATATTGCCAACTACAAGAATTGCTGTATTGGATTTTCCGTAAACATCAGGATTGTCTTTTCCAATCTCATAAAATCGGTTAATTTTCATCGCATCAGCATCAGTCATCTGTCCCTTAACCTCAACATAAAGGTCTCCGCTAGCCCTGCCATAGACACCATGAAGTAGAAAATCTGGAAGATACATCATACCCTTTCCAAGGTCATAGCCTTCTGGTTCATATTCATATTTAACACCGCAGGCATCAAAGAATACCGCCCAGCGAGCCTCAAGTCTTGATCGGAAAAGAAAACCTTTATACTTTGTCTGAATTACTTTTATCCCACTCACAGAGCCTCTACCTCCTTAAAATCTTTATTGAAATATCTAACCAGCTGCCTACGTTTATTTGCCTTTTCAATTTCAATACTCATGCCTTTTGAGATAACATCACCGAGAACCCAAACCTCTTGGCATTTGCCCATAAGGATGATGTCCATGAAAATAGCAAGTTCTCGTTCTTTCTCATCTGTATCATCCATAAACTGTGGATACATAAGATGGGGAGCAAGGGGAATATTTCCTTTGTCTAAGGCGAAACGGCAAAATTCCCGTGTTCGCTTATTATTTCTTTCGATATCCCCACTAAAAGGTGAGCAAATATAAACAAGGGGTTTAAAGGCAGGTGTTGACGCTGCCTTTTCCTTTTTTATAATATTGTTTAGTGCTTCAAAAGGAGTAGGGTCATGGTATCCTTCAGAATTGAATTTATTTATACTCATTATAACTACCTCCAGCTCTAATCTTTTTACTGCATTCGCTACAATATATTGAAGTACCATATAAATCACTTTCACCATCACAGAAGATTTCTGCAATATCTACCATAAATTCAACACCACACATAGGGCAATGACAAAATACATTCTCATCTGTTATTTCAATGCATACCTCCATGGTATCTTTCAATTTTTCTTTCACATAAAACATAATAACTGTCCTCCTTAATTTGCGTTTTCTTCCATCTTCAACTTGTACCATTCCAGATGACGCTTTCGCTGCTGATAGTCCGGAACAGCTACTAACAAACCCACATCCACTTTCTGCAAAGTTTCAAGCATAGTAATCTGCTCATCGGATAGATAGGGACGGATGCTTTTACCTTTTTCGATACCGTTGGCTATTCTAAATTGCTTTGCAGACATCCCGGTAACAATGCGGTTAATCATGTCGCATTCATTACTAAAGTGATATGGCTTGGGATTTTCGTGAAGTAGCTTAATATTGTCTGTCAGTAAAGGGAACTCTTTACGGGCTGAAACAAGAGTCTTAATGAATTGCTCCATTTCATTAAAGCGTTTGATGTATAGTTCTTTGAATTTCATTGCTTTTTGCCCTGTATATCCCATGACTAACATAGTGAAACCATCACGAGTCATGGCATAAGCCTTTTGCTTTCTGTTCCAACCATCCGTGTATGAGGTCGGCTCAAAATTGAGCTGAACAAATTCTGTGCTTAACCCAGATTTGGGGTCAGTAATTTTTGTAATGTCACGCAGAACATTTTTGTGTTCCTTCTCAAAGAACTCTGCCACAAATAAACTATCTACTCTTGCCGTATCTTTGGTGTCGGCAAACACACCATATTGGTCTTTAGGTATCAATTCTCTCATTAGAATTACCTCCTTAAAATTTTGTGGAGGTCTTGACCTCCTAAGTGGTAGCCTCGGGAGGAGGTCAAATCTGACGGTTTTTATATTCTTGTTGTAATTTTTTTGTTGCCCGTATCAACTTTTGAGTTATGTTGTTTTCATCTGCATCAATGGAGCTAGCATACTCACGGATTGACATCCCATTGATACGAACCGCAATAAAGGCATCTGCCCATTCTGGTTTCTTAGAAAGAGTACTGCGAACCCAATCGCAAATTTCCTCATATGCATAGTCTTTATCTCGTGCCTGATCATCAGATGTGGTACAGAGATAGTCCATAATTTCAAAGGACTCATCATCTTTTTCAGCTTGGATATATCCCCTTTTTCCGTTAAATTTCTTCATTTTGGGATTGGAGTCGATATACCTGGTTTCCCTACGCCAGTCGTTGTATTCCTTACTATTCATAAGGTCGAACATTTCTTGTACAGTCTCACAACGCTTTACTTCAGACTTCTTTTCAGGCTTAGCCTCCGAAAGACGCTGCTCATAGTCGATATCCAGCATGATGCTGTAATCATCATCCGGAATATCAATTGTGGTGTAGAATTTGTGGCCGTTTTTGATGTTTTCTTCGTACAGAACTCTAATTTTCATTTGTACTCCTTTCCGTCCTGGCATTAACGGCGGAATACAAAAAGAGCCTGTGGTGAAGATGTCCACAGACTCCTTGTCCTAAAAATGGGTGCAAGAAATCACGGTGGGTGCATCTTCATTCCAAACACAGTCTTTATCACTGTGTTCTGAACTCTTTATGCATCCCGCCGTCCGTATGCGCACTAGGACCTTGAGATATTATTGTTGGGCTTATTGGGCCCAGTTGGGTTTGTCCCTCAAAAGGGGATAAGCAGGCTGATTAAATAAATCTGTCGCTGCCTATCATTTTGGTAAATTATTTTCCACTTGTCTTTGTTTGTGCTAACGCACTTCCTGCTACAGATTTTGCAGTTTTTCCATAGCAACTGGTCTTTATGTTTGCTTTGTATTCTTTTCCATGAATTTCACCTCACTTTCCAACTGACCTGAAATCTTATCTTTGATGAGATCATCTGAATGTCAAAAGAGAAGCAACAGCAATCAATCTTATTGTTCATTTCTGCGAACGCATACTAATAAATTGTGAAAGTGTAGATTTTTTCATAATTAGCTGATATAATATTCGGAAGAACAATTCCCTAATACCTATCTACTATCACTAGCGTTCTTTTGATTGTTTTTACACTTTTAATTATAGGATATCGGCTTGGTAGCCATAGGTAGGCACGGGTAGGCTTGGGTAGGCTTCAATAAAAGGTGGTGGAATAGATGAATTTTGTAGAATTCGTAACCATAACTAGACCTATACTTGGAGGAAAAGGTGGCGTTCATATTTATGTAAGAACCCTCTTTGATGCGATACTTACTGAAAATGGAAAAGAAATACTTGATGGTTACAGTAAAGAAAGTTACAAAGCTTATGCTGGTGGTAAAACAAGCATTAGGGATATATCTAAGGCAATGGTTCAATACGTAGATCCTGTTGAGTTTTCTTCATTTATTTTTAATACTGAAGAATCCGCTCAAATAGCTTTATGCGAGCAATTTACTGAGTTCTTGCCAAACATCAATGTCAATAATGTTGGAGATGAAATAGCTGAACTCTTTGCAAATATAATAAGGACTGCTGCACAAACCAAAAGAAAAAAGCCAGCATCCAAAAAGGACACTGGCACGGGTTCTATTGAACTACCTGACGAACAGCATTCTGACGAAAGTCCATATTCTTCTGAAGACAATGGGTTGCTTCAAGAATTCACATCAGATTATGATGAAATAATGTTTACAATGATAGGCGAAAACTATAGTACTGCATTAATTGATATGTCGTTACCAAATAAGGTACAAGCCTTGTATAAAACAAAATGGAGTACAAAAGCTGATACCTTCAATAACCCCACTTTGAAATCAAATGTATTCAGCTTGCTTGGAGAATTAAACCAACTCAGCAACTGTCTTTTGACCGATGGCGCTGAACCATTCTTCATTAAGCAAGCAAGAACAAGAATAAGAAACTTATATGTCAAACTTCATCCAGATCTATTCTCTGGAGCATTTCCGTATGATGCTTTCATTGATGATTGGGACGATGGAGAATTTTATTAAACAGAAAGGAGGATGTCGATGCCAACGATAGATGATTCTATCCGAAAAATAGACAATGTAATATGTAGGCATTTGGATAATATTGAATACTCATCTCGTGGTGCTATATCTCAAGATATTTTAGAGCAGTTAATGAAGCTCGTAAATCATATCATGCTCAAGTTTTATGCTAACGGCAGAGATATCGCCATTAGCGAAGAAAATATAGCTAAAGCAGTCGAGTTTTCTCAAATAAACAGCGAACTACTTACTTTATATAAATTCCGCAATTATTTACAAATTGTAACCACCCAATATACTTTAGATGAAGACGGCTCAGAACGATTGATGCTGAAGTATTACCAATACTTGCTAGAGGCAAAGAATCTTCTTAACCACTACTACTATATTGAGGTATTACATAACATAGAGAAATTTCCTCTACATTTGGATGATACCTTACAGGAATACTATAAAAAGATTTCTGAAAAAATAGAACGTCATCCTGCGGTATTACATACTGATAGCAAGGATAAATACTATATTCAAAAAATAAAACCGCTGTTTGTAAACAGAAAAATATATTATGAAATCACATTTACCCCTATAGATGATAGAAAAAATAAATCCAAATCTAATAGAGTAATTGCTTTCACCAAACTTCCAATCAAAAGTAATTATGCATCAAAGTTTCATCTCATACATGAGACAATCGAAATATTAGGAAAAACAATGCCTATCATCATTATTGATGGCTGGGAAGTTTCCATCCGTGACTGTGAATTTCAAAATTTCATTTCACTAATAAAAGGCGAAAAAAGAAGAGTTCCTTACCCCGAGCAACGATTAATCTGTGAATTTCTTACTAAAAAGAAATTCACACTGACTGATTTAATGGACTTTCCTGATAAGGCATATGATATGATTACTCTCGAATGGAAAAATAACCTTAAATCTTCAATATTTATTCCAATTTTAGATGACTGCAGAAATCTAATACGAAACGGTCGTAATGGACAAAATGTGCTACGATATCTTCTTTATAACATGAACAATGTCATTATTAAAAGTCAATATTCATCTGGCTATTATAGTAAATATTATGAAGAGTGGATAAATGCTGGGAATAGTTATCTTTCTGGCTTGTATTTAGCAAATGGTTGCAAGCAGTTTGATTCTTTACCATTTAACAGATCTCCTATTGGACATAATCCAAAATTAGGAGCCATATTTGATTGTATTCCTTGTAAGGATAGACGCCCTGAATTATTCGCCAGATTTATACGAAACAACACGGAAGGAAAAGGTCGGCTATTTACCGACATCGATGAACTGAGTAATTTCCCCGATTACCAAACTCTTATAAAGAAGTATAACGATAGTCTTTGGGATGGGCATAGACCAGCAAGTGATTTGATCCTTGAACACAATCAATTGTTTATAAATGATTATAAACTGAACACTTGTAAGATAATTGAGGAATTACAGAAGTTGGCTGAATCAGGCATTGAAAATTACTCCGATGATGTTGACATTTGGTTACTCCTTGATGATTACGAAATTGACTGTGATGAGAAGAAGGCTATCATTAGCCATATCTTCTCAGAATCAAGGGTTGGTGTAATATATGGTTCTGCAGGTGTAGGTAAATCAACGCTGATAAACCATGTTTCCCACTATTTAAACGATGCAGAAAAATTATACCTAACACAGACAAATCCTGCGAAAGAGAACTTGATGAGAAAGATTGATGCTGAAAATACAACTTTTTCAACAATTGAAAGCTTTAAGCACCAAGGTTCTCCTTTCACAAAATATAAATTATTAGTTATCGATGAATGTAGTACTGTTAGTAATAAAGATATGGTTGAGGTATTGCAAAAAGCAAATTTTGAAATGCTTTTACTAGTCGGAGATACCTATCAGATTGACGCTATTCAATTTGGCAACTGGTTCTCTGTATTAAAATCATTCTTGCCAGAAAGCTCTGTTTTTGAGCTTACTCAGCCTCATCGAACTAAGGACGAGCGATTGCTTGAACTATGGGACAAAGTCAGACATATGGATGACACTGCAAAAGAAGTTATCGAGAGAGAAAGCTATTCATTAAAAGTAGATGAAACACTACTATCTTCTCTTGAACCAGGCGAGGCTATCCTCTGCCTAAATTATGATGGCTTGTATGGAATTAACAACATCAACAGATTCCTACAAGAAAGCAACACTAACACTGCTGTCACTTGGGATATTCAACATTACAAAGTCGGAGATCCTATTCTCTTCCTTGACTCAGATAGATTTCGTCCCATCATATACAACAACATGAAAGGCATAATCCAAGGAGTAGAAATTATAGATGCAGGCACTATGGAAGAACGTATTCAATTTGATGTTGAAATACAAAAAACTGTAGATGAGCGCGATGTTTCAGGTTTGAATCTCGAACTTCTTGAATGTTTCGAGGAAGAAGAAAAGTCTTTAATTAGATTTTATGTTCATAAACTAAAAAGTGCTGATGAAGATGGCGAGGATTCCAGCACAGCAGTCCCATTCCAGGTTGCTTATGCCGTATCAATCCATAAAGCACAAGGCTTGGAATATGACTCTGTTAAAATAGTAATCACTGATGAGGTAGAAGAATTAGTAACTCATAATATTTTCTACACTGCTATCACGAGAGCAAGAGAAAAATTAAAGATTTACTGGACTCCCGAAGTTGAAGAAAAGGTAATAAACCGAATCAAGCCACGAGATATAAGCAAAGATGTCGAACTTTTGAAAAAATATTTGAATTGATAAATCCAATAGAAAAATCTAGGAGGTTACAAAATGCGTATCAGCTATAATAAGCTATGGAAGATGCTAATCGACAAAAATATGAATAAGCAGGATTTAAAAGAATTAAGTGGCGTAAGTGCCGCCTCCATTGCCAAGTTAGGGAAAGGTGAAAATATCACTACCGATGTCCTTCTTAAAATTTGTGAGGCTTTGGATTGCCACTTGGAAGATATTTTAGAAACTATAAAGGAATAGGGGAGGAAATAAAATGCAGATTCAAACGTTTAAAATTCATGGAGATAATATTGTTGAGTGTGAACGTATTTTTAATTTTATATCACGTAGAATAAATATCATTGATATAAATAAACAATTTATTTCACAAGCGTCAATCCAATTAGATGTTACCTTTACTTACAATAAGTCTAAATTTCAATGGAGAATCATTTATCATCCGGGTTTTAATAAATCTAATCGTACACGCTGGGATAATAATATTTTCGATTCATTAAAAGCAGCAGGTAGTTTTTTGGATGAAACACCAGACGCTATTATAACTCAAGTTGGCTCTGAGGAACAAAAGGAAAAAATATTGTGTGCCATTGAATTTTGCAGTGCACTACAAGCTGGAAATCAGGCATGGCAACGTAGCGGACGAGCATACTCAACCATTAGGACAGGTTGTCCATACCTTTACATAGTTGATTTTGTAAAATATGAGCTGGATACCACTACAAGAAAAAGAAAAGCTATAAGGACACCGAATCCAGCTATACCTTATAGTTACATAAATAACACACAGCAGGAAAATGTATTTGGAGCCCAAGCCTTTGTTAAATCAGAAGAATTTGATGAGAGTAATCCTTTACTCAAAAACTTTGATGAATCGGTTTTTTCAGAAGACGATATAGCTGATTATTTAATTAATCTAATGTTAGGGTATGATACTACCAAATATGAAGATTCTCTACTTGATAAAAACTTAAGAATGGTAAACTATTTCTCAATACATACCAATGGACAATATTATTTTAAACCTGATGATTGGCATCGTATTTATAAAGGCGAAACCACGGTTTTAGAATTATCCAAAGAAAAGAAATGGCAGTTCGGAAAGAAAGTTGCAGAAAAATCTATGACTGGTCACCTTCGTGAATTTGTTAAGGTGGTTAAAAAATATGCTTATGGTATATCATGCAAGGATTTACCATTCGGGGTTATACCAGTGCAAAATAAGGCAAGCTTTGTTAAAGAGATGGTTTCTCTTTATCCGATTAGTCTAAATGAAGCTCAGACAATTTTAGAAGACGACCACGACCTTATAATTTGCCTTATTAAAGGTTTTAAACCAAGAGGGGATGATAACCGACCTGATAGAGGTCTACTACCGTTCTTGGCAATGCTAACCTCCGAACATGCCAAAGTATTAACTTTAATTTATGGCCCAATGACCTCTAACCGTGTTGAACAGATTAAAAATGATCCAGGCGCAGTTGCACGCGCAAGTGGCTTTTGGAATGTTTTTTTAGGGTTAAGCGACTACCTATTACTTGATGTCCCATTATTAAATGAAGAAAGTAATGCAACACTTTTTAGGTTAAACCATAGATACAAACAGCAGTGTACGGCGCTTTCAGCTAAAGAAGTTATTTTTTCAGATATTGTTTCACCTATCCCCAATAGTGTACATGAAGATGATGTAGATTCTGCGATTCACATGTTATTTACTAGTTTACCTTTGAACAAATGTTTTGAAGGTTTATGCAATCCACCGGGAGGGGATTGGAGTGGTCTCTCTGTTATTGTTAATCAATGCGAATATAGGTGGGTATCGTTGCCACGAGTTAGTGGTGAAATTAATGGAAAAAGACCAGATCATGTATTGCAACTTTACCCCAATGATACCAATTCTATAATTTTATCAATAGAATCTAAGGATAGAGCCTTTGATCTAGAACCTAATGTAGGAACGCAGCTAAAGCAATATATTACATATCTATCTACGTTCGTTCCTAGCTGCGAGAAAAGCGTTATTGGTGAATGGTCGATTTCCAAGAGAAAAATTTCTCTTAATCAAAGTAAGATTGTTTCTGTGGCTGCATTTATTGATTCTGAATCAGAAGATTACGATCATATTCATCGACTATCAGCATGTGACTTAATATTTGCACTAAGCCCTAACGAAAATGGTTGGAACATTAAAGTTATAAACTATATGCCCGACAACTCCGTATATACACAATTAAAAGAGCTAATACAATCACATCCAAACGACATAGGAATTACCTGTACTTTTTTATAAGGAAAGAAAGCGCCTTTTATAGGCGCCTCTTTTTTTAATAATTTGTATACAATGATTCATAGACCGTATTGCTCTGCTTATCCATTACTTTTTTAAACGCTGATTTTCCTGCATGTAAATAATAATGGTTAATAAATAGATCCTCTGACAGTTGTACACTATAATCCTTATTAGTAGTTTTTCCATCAAATGACAGTGCCCATTTAACACCTCGATTATTAAGCTCTTTTAGATAATCGAAAAACTCATCAAAATCGATTGTGGATAGGCTATAATAGCGACCTTTCGTATTAAAATATGGTGGATCAAGATAAATAAAATCACCTTCACAGGCTTCTTTTGTCGCGTCTTTATAATCACATGCTTTAAATGTTACAGTTTGTATACGGCTCGACCAGTCTAAGATAATTTTTCTAAGGGTTTCTGGATTAATTCCTTTTCTTGAGTAATGTAATGAATTGTTAAATTGACCATCACTGTTAAATCGAATTAATCCATTAACACATGTACGTGATAAAAATAACAAATTATACGGAGAGAATGAACTGTTAAATTCATCTCTTATTTCATAATATACCTGATAACCTTCCTCTTGCATTCTTCCCCATTGTTCACGATAATAATCTGCCAAACCAATAGGGTCACTCTTGATGACATCCCATAATTTTATTAAAGGTTCACAAATATCTGAGCATATAGCATTACTAGGATTCATAGCATACATTATAGAACCGCCCCCTAAAAAGGGCTCAAAATATTTATTATGTTTTGGAATTTTACTAACAATTTCAGAAGCTTGACTTCGTTTACTTCCACTCCATTTAATAACTGGCTTAATATTCATCTTCTTCTACCTCAACAATTAATTCATTTGGATCAATTTCAAGAAACTCTGCTAATCTAACAAATGTAGTCTGCAAAGGTGTATTTCCATTGAGAAATTCGTATATTTTTGGTTTTGAAACCCCTGAGAGTCTTGAAAGTTCATTTATTGTTTTTATATTTTTATCAATCATTGTTTTCCTGATCTTTTTCTCATCGGCTATATACTTTTTCATTATTCTTCACCTTTGTTAATACTATCAAAAATATTAATTTGATTATTAAATATAGCATGCTCCAATCTTTTATGTGCAATATCTACATACTGAGGATCAACTTCATACCCTACATAGCTTCGACCCAGTTCCTTAGCTGCTAAACATTCACTCCCAGCGCCTGAAAATGGTGTTAACATAACATCTCCTTCTCTTGATGAAAGTTGAATCATTCTTTTAAGAATCCTTAGGGGCTTTTGTGTAGGATGTTTCCCATATTCTAATTCACGTTTTTCTTTGTTATTAGATATATCCCATACAGTTCTCATCTGTTTTCCAGGCTGCTTTAAAGAATCGTAATCAAAATTACCATTTTTAGAGTATTCATAGTCAAAGTAATACTCACGCTTTTTACCGCCTTTATTACACCATAAAATTGTTTCGTGGCTAGCAGTTAATCGCCTACCGGCTAAATTGGGAAAGGCATTACGCTTGTACCAAATAACCTCATTAATAATTTCTATATTAAGAAGTTGACAAACTACATTTATAATTCCTATGTTGTGATATGTACCAAAAATCCACATAGAGCCAGTTGGTTTTAGAATTCTTTGCGCTTCAGTTAGCCAAGTAATTGTAAAGGTAAAGTATTCCGATAAAGACATATTGTCCCAACTCTCCATAACCTTGTTCCAATTGCCACCCATGCCCGCAAGCTTTACACTATTATCCCATTTCCACTCGCCGCCTTTTGATAAATTATAAGGTGGATCTGCTATAATCAAATCAACTGTATTGTCTTCAAGGGTATTCATTCCTTCAATACAATCCTGATTGATAATAATATTTAACTCCATACAATTTTACCTCCATTTGTTCTTGTTGTAAGCATATCATTTCTTAATGTAGTTGTCAATATATATTTACTAAAAGGAAATATATATTGACAATTTGACAAACTGTTAATTACATAAGGTAATAATTTTTTTATCAATATCCATCTATTCTGTCTCAATAACCTTAAGCACATTTTTCCGTTCTATTGTTTTCTCTATCACTAACAATTGAGATTTTCGTGGTAAAAGGTGACTTGCCAAACAACAGGCGAAAAATCTTCCAGACTCGGAAATCCTATTATATTTATCAGCACTTTGAGTAGTGTTCATTTCTCTACCATTCTTGTCAATTCAACCTCATTTTTACAGTAATAATATCCACTCGCCACATTTTTGACAGTAATTTTGTCAACACGGTAGCCAAAAAGTAATAATGTCCACACAACCTTGCGTTTTTATGGTTTTAGATATGTTCTTACAATAAAAGAATCCGTGACCTGGAACCCAACTTGAATACGAGTTCAAAATCACGGAAATCCATTTATATCAAGCACTTTTACACTCTTACTTCTCCACCCTTGACATCAATACAACCGTCTCAACGTGGCTCGATACGATAGGCTGAATGTCCTCGCTATTTTTACGAGCAAGGGAATATATCCACAGCCTTTTTCGTATTTGAGCCGTTTGCGGGAATATATCCAAGAAATTATAATTCTCATCTATTAGACAAATTGGAATTTGACTCTCCATGAAACTGAAAGTTTACTCTCTATATTACTCCAATCTATCTATTTCAGACTACTAATTTCATTTTGTAAATTCGCCAAAAATCTACCTGCGTGAGCACCATCCATCTGCGTATGATGAAATTGAAAAGAAAGTGTTAGATAATATCGAAACCATTTCTTTTTGTATCTGCCCCAAATGATAAACGGATTATTGAAAATACCACTATTCATACCAACAGCACCATCAAGTTCTGTATCAATAATCGCCGATGTCCCTATTACCATACTATCAGTAGATAAGTCTCTATCTTGACAACTTTCTGCAACCTGAGAAGTATATTTTAGATATTCCTTACTGTATGTATCTAAATCTTCTACATATAAAATGTCACAAGAACTAACCTCTCCATCTTTATTCTTTACAATCGTATTAACAGCAATCGTATCATATTGCATAAGTTTGTCGCCGACAGGAAGGATGTAAAACTCTTTTTCACTTACTGCAGCCCTACCAATACAATAATCAAGAAGCATATTAAATTTCATACCTTTTCTTTTACTGATTCTTATCAGATTTGTCACGTCTAACGTCTTAAAAAAAGTCTCCATTGGATTAGGAGCTTTATCAAATAGCAAATTCATTTCTCTGTACTACAGACTTTTATCAATCTATAATTATATTGTCAATCCCCGCAAATTCAGGAACAATTATAGATTGTATATCTTTCTTTATCTCGTCTTTCACATCTGTAATACAACACGCTTTTAAACCACCAATACTTTTACAGTCGTCCTCAATTAATATATTGGGTTTGAGCTGTTCAACTATTTTACTGTATGTTTCGCCTTTATTCCTGCATAGAATTTCTGTATATTTCATACCATAAAAATCGACAATTGACTTTATAAAGTCATATCTTGCTCTGCGTACATAGGAACAAAGATAAATCTCATAACCTTTTTCATACAAGGTATTTACTATTTTAACTGCATTCCCGATTGGTTTATATCCATATTTTGAAAACAGGAATAACATGGATTTTGTGTAAAAGGTTGTTCCTTCTATGAAAATCATTATTCTCATAAATATCTATACTTCACCACCAAATTCAAATTCGTCTAACTGATATATAAATTGATATTTACAGGGCTGAGTTATACAGGTGTTCCAACTTCGATTAGATTTCCGTCAAAATCATAGAATCTGACCACCTTTTGCCCCCAACTGTGTGTCATCAGGTGATTGACATATTCGATTTCAGGGTAAAGTGCTTCCAGACGCTCTACAAATTGTTCTATGTCAGGCTCTTCAAAATACAGCTCAGACTGATTACTGTTTGGAGTTACACTTCTTTTCGTGAATTGTTCCCAATATCCCACTTCCTGTAAATATAAATTATTCGTCAATTCCATATTCCCATCGTTGTCTTGAAGCAGTTGAAACCCAAACATATCACTATAGAACTTTAATGCACGGTTACAATCTTTAACAACAATAAGCGTTCCTTTGTATTTCATAAGCGTTCTCCTCCGCAAATTCAAATTCATCTCTCATTATTACTGAAAGTTAGGTATGCTAATAATCTTGTATGACGCTTGATTTTTAAATTTATCCAGCTATATTAGCACTTGTAATTTCACCATTTGGCTCAACTATTATTTCTATAACATGCCCCCAAAACATATCATCGTCATGATAAAGTAATGACAAGCTTCCATCGGGACTAACTGTTACTTCACTAATTTCCATACGTTTAGCAAATGTTTCTTGTGTAATTTTTTCTACATCGCTTTCATCTGATTCACTCAACCACTCATTTGCAAGTCCTGTAAGTTCTTGTGCCGCAAACTCACGATACTTATTATCGTTATCCACAATATTCTCAATTACACTTTTTAGGACAGCCATTGCCTGTTCAGCAGTATCTCCATCTTCTTCGTCTGTTTCCAAATATACATTTGCCTCTACACCATTCCAATTTATACTTCCTTCAAACCACGAAAGCTCTCTATCCAAAACAAAAGTACCTAATTCGTTTTCCGTAGAAATAGGTTTTGAATAATGTTCCTTCAATGCTTCCAATTTTTCGTTTGAAGCATTTTCTTCCAGTACTCTTATTAGCATATATCTGTTGTTCATATAATGTAATTGATATGGTTGTAATTTTTGAGGTATGCATTTCCTAACAACAACACGATAAATACCAAATTGCTCAAAATCATATCCCCACCCCTTACGTTTATTATCTTCTTTTATAAGCCATTCAACACGGCCTTTCTCATGAAAAAACTGACCATTGCGCAAATCTATGGATGCAAGAAAATCAACTGATGGTTTCAGCATATCTTTTATACATACTGCTCCCCCACATGATGCTTGCACTAAAATAAGCATTTCATATTCTTCTGTTTCAAATTCTTTCTCGAAATCTGTTTGTACTGACATAATGCTCTCCCTCTTTTTTTCGTAATATACATAATCCAAATTCGCCTGCTTACTCATGCAAAACTTCAAATTTGTCTAACTGTTTATAGTATTTTTTTTGTTTCTAAATAGTGTCACCACAGGTGTCACTTTTTCTTTTCACATAAGTCAGTTCAATATCGTACCCCAAAGCCTCCAGCATCTGCACGAAGGTCTTATTCACAACACCGTCCTGCTTTTTGATGATGTGATTAACATACTGACCCGTAGTTCCGATTGTTTCCGCAAGCTGCGCCTGGGTAGTTCCGTTCTCTATGCATTTTACTTTTACATCTACTTCTATATTGTTTTTAATCATATATTCGCCACTCCTATTCGCAACCTTGTTAGTTCTAACACAAATAAGATAATTTATTATAACACGCAAATAACAAAAATACAATCCCTTCGTCGGAAATGTTACAAAAAAGCAACAGAAAAACACCCTGCATTGCTGCAAGGTGCATTCCAGTAAATATTATCTTCTCACATCCACGCTTGTGCCGGATTTGAACTCCACCGTAACCTTTTCTTCGTAGACCGTTATTTTCTCAATCAGTCTGCGAACCAACTGCTCATCATATTCGGTGATATTTTGTGTCTGCTCTGCAAGGAACTGCTGCATTTCGCTGATTCGCTGTTTCACGCCTTCACGCTCGGCATTGTCCACCAAGGCATTCTGCTTTACTTCTCGAAGGTGGTAAATCTCATCTGCGATGCTATCGTAGTTTCCTTTGGCGTTGGCTACCTTTAGGAGTTCCTTTTGTAGCTGTTCCAAACGGCTGTCAATTTCGTCAAGCGGAATGCCGTCTGCTCCGGTAAGCACCGCCTCGACATTTTTCTGCAAGTTTTCGCTCATGGTATCCTTTTTGCAGAGTGCCATGTTGATGGCTCTTACCACAAGGTTCTGAAGTTCGGATTCCTGTATCGTATCGGCAGCGCAGGCTCCCGGACCGTGTTCCACCCTGGTGCAGCAACGCCACACGATGGAATGTTTACCTCTGTTGTTCCATGCGATTCTGCGGTAAATGTCACCGCACTTGGAGCAGTACACGATACTTGAAAGTGCATACTTGCTACTGTAAACACGCTTTTTTCGTTCCTGCCCGCTGTGAAGGTTGGCACGTCTTATCATTTCTTCCTGCACCTGCATATAAAGGTCTCGGGGGATAATGGCTTCGTGGCTGTTCTCTACATAATACTGAGGAACAATGCCGTTATTCGGCACACGCTTTTTCTCCAAGAAATCCACTGTATAGGTTTTCTGAAGAAGTGCGTCACCGATGTATTTTTCGTTTTGAAGTATCTTCTTAACTGATTCTGGTCGCCATTTCTTCTTTCCGGCACCCGTTAATATCCCGTCTGCCTCAAGGCCTCTGCAAATCTGCTGCAGACTTGCACCCTCAAGGTACTCTCTGTAAATACGTCTGACCACAACTGCCTCATCAGGGTCAATAATCAACTGACCTTTTTCATCCTTGGTGTACCCCAGGAAACGATTGTGGTTCACGGTAATCTGCCCCTGTTGGTAACGGTACTGGAATCCCAATTTTACGTTCTGGGATAAGGACTGGCTTTCCTGCTGTGCAAGGCTCGCCATGATGGTAAGCAGCACCTCACCCTTGGCATCCATCGTATTGATGTTTTCCTTTTCAAAATAAACGGGGATGTTCTTTTCCTTAAGCTGCCTGATATATTTAAGGCAATCCAGTGTATTTCGTGCGAATCGGCTGATGGACTTGGTAACAATCATGTCGATTTTGCCCGCCATAGCCTCGTCAATCATGCGATTGAACTCCTCACGTTTCTTAGTGTTCGTGCCGGATATTCCATCGTCAGCGAAAATTCCGGCAAACTCCCATTCGGGGTTCTTTTTAATAAAATCCGTGTAATGCTCCACCTGTGCCTCATAACTGGTAGCCTGCTCATCGCTGTCGGTACTAACACGGCAGTACGCTGCGACTTTTAGCTTTGGCTTTACTTCTTTATTCACGGTATTGCCGACACGTCTTCGCGCCGGAATTACGGTAATATTCTTAGTTGCCTCCATTCGTTTCCACCTCGCTTTCTATTAAACTGTAGGCGTATTCAGCCTGTTTGAATGGATTGTCAAATTCCTGTATCTGCTTTCCCATTGTAAAATGCAGGGGAACGGCAGGTGTTTCCTTGGCTTTTAATTCTCTGACCCTGCCAAGCTGATTTGCTCTGGACAGCCTTTCTTCTTCAGCATTATCGAACAGTTCCTTATCAATAATGGCAGGATAATAGTCATCCCCAAGGTAGTGGGTATTTCGGAGCATTCTTCCAGCACTGCCGTGAAAAATCTTCAAACCTACTTCTTCCGCCGCAGCTTTCAGCGACTTGCCGGAAATATACTCTTTGAAGAAGGTTCTGACCTGTTCTGCCTGGACTTCATCCACAACCGCTTTTCCGTCCTCGATGCGATATCCGTAGGGAATATGTGCTGTCATTTACATCACCAACCTTTCCGCTAAATTCAGTCCACATTTCAAATGGAAGATAATCTTTTTTCTTGATTCCACCGTAATGCTATCCACAAAGGCAAGGAACGTCTCATCCGAAAACGCTATCAGCATCTCACCCTTGGAGGTAAAAGCCATCAGCTTTTGCAGTTCCTTCATCCTGACCTTGTAGCCACCAACGAAACTTACCAGTTTATCCTTTTCTGCACGAAGCCGTTGTTCCTCCGCCAGAATTGCATTGTTTTCCTTATTGAAAACGGCAGGCTCCAAGACCCCTGTTGCCATCAGATTGGTAAGAATCTGCTTTCTGTCGGTGTTGCCCTCAATACGGAGTTCCAACTCTTGAATGCGGAGCAGTCTGTCCTTATCATCCGTACCACGCAGGGTTCGAAGGAGCGGTTTCAGAATGGTGCCGTGTCCGTAGACCAACTTATTCATCATGGTAAGAAAAGCCAGCTTGATGCCCTCATCGGAAATATAGAGCATAGAGCATTCCGTTTTATCTTCCAGATGCGTTTTACAAGTCCAAGCCACATAATTTCCGCTTGGTTTGTAATGCTGCCTACGCTTGAATGTAGCCCCACACTCTCCGCACTTGATTTTGCCGGAGAAACAATATCTGTTCTGGTAACGGTAGGTATCAATGCCGTTGCCTTTTTCCATTGCTCTTTGGTCGAGAACCGCACGAACCTTGTCAAAATCCTCGTGACTGATAATCGGCTCATGATGGTTTTGGCAAAGGAAACGGTCACGCTCTCCATGATTGGCATGACGGTTGAAACTGCTGTCACTATAGGTCTTTTGGAAAATCACATCGCCCGTATACTTCTCATTGGTAAGAATTCCGTTTACAGCTCCCGCACCCCACTTGCCGCTCTTCTTGGTCTTTACTCCTCTGACATTCAGTTCCTTGGCTATGGCATGAGTGCTTTTTCCCGCAAGGCAGGCTGCAAAGATTTCTTTTACAACCTCTGCCTGCTCCGGCACAATCACCATTGTTCCATTATCGTTTTCATATCCGTAGGGTGGATAGGCAATGATAAAGGTGCCGTTCTGAAAGCGTTTCTGCACCGACCATTTGCTGTTTTCGGAAATGGACACTGATTCGCTTTCAGCCAGACTGCTCAAAATGGAAAGCATCAGTTCGCTCTCCATCGAACCTGTATTGATATTCTCTTTTTCAAAGAAAATGGAAATGCCCAGATCTGTCAGTTTTCGCACCATCTCCAAGCAGTCTGTAGTATTTCTCGCAAATCGGCTGATAGACTTGGTAATGATGAACTCTATCTTGCCGTCCTCACAATCAGCAATCATAGAAAGAAGTCCGGCACGGACATCCTTTTTTGTACCCGTGATTCCTTCGTCATAGTAAAGACCCACATACTCCCATTTGTCATTGGAACGGATGTAATTTTCATAATGGGCCTTTTGTGCCTCAAGGCTGATAAGCTGCTCATCACTGGCTGTGGATACACGGCAGTAGGCTGCAACCTTCAGCTTTTTCTTTTGAGTCAGGGTTTCGTTTACCCCGATTTTCGTTATCTTTTTCATCAACTCACCTCGCTTTTTGGGTAGTGACATATTCCCGTACTATCGCAGAAATATCAAGTTATTTAGCCCATAATCTCTGACAAAAACGGGGAGAAAGTTTTACGATTTACAGCCGATATTTTGTGGAATTCATCCACAGAAATCATGCCGAACATGAACATGGTTTCAAGCGTTTTCTGTGCCATATAAAAATCGTATTCTCGCTGCAATTCCTCCTGTGTAATCTCATGTGCCACGGCATTGGGTATTTTGAAGTTTTCGATTCTCTGTACTTCCATATAGGCTCCTCCAATCTGGGAACGGTAGAAATGTTCCCTTTGTCTATAAGCGAAAAGACAGGCTGAATCGAACCCCCTAAGAGCAAAAAAATAATGCCCTTCAAGGAAAAAATCCTCAAAGGGCATCGTGTTAGTTCGGAATCTTCAGTTTCCAACCGCTATAAATCACATTGGAAGTCAGTCCGTTCAGCTTTTTAATTTCAGTGTATCTGCCGCCTTTTCCAAGGTACTGCTCGGCAATATTCCAAAGGGTATCACCCTTGACTACCGTATGGATACGGTAATCCGGCTCGGAACTTTCGTCTGCGGGATAGATGACCGTACCGTCATTGGCAAAAACAAAAGTGCCGGGGTTCTTATCTGCGGCCGCCTTTGCATTGGAAAGAATACGATACGCACCTACCTGGGATTTGCTGTCCTTCCAAGTCTTACGCACACGGTAATAACCGGATGTCAGCTTTTCAGGATAAGTAACCGCAGGCTCGACAGTATCCTCGGTATCCTCTTTGGTATCAGCAGCAAGCAGAGCCTTAACCTCGGCACGGAAGGTGTCCATGCTTTTGCCATGCTTTGGAAACCAGTGCATCACATCACCGTGGTTGGATGCAACGCCCTGCTTGTAACCCTCGGAATGGCAGATGATGTTCTGCTCGGTCAGACCATACTCCTTGCAGAGGTAGGCACAAAGTTCAACGGCCTCACGATACACCTTCTTAAAGTAGGCATAATCCGTAAGACCGTCCTCGCAGATTTCAAAACCAATATGGGTGTTGTTTGCACTGCCTCCGGCGTGCCATCCACGGTGATTCCAAGGCAAAGTTTGGTACGTAGCAATCGTGCCGTCAGCCAACTTGCCGATGAAAGCATGAACACAGACCTCTCTGCCGCCGGGATGATAGGTATTCCAGTGATTGCCGTACTGATTCTTGCCAAGCAGACCATCATCGGGGCCGACATAGCGTTTCAGATTTGGGTTGTTGGCACCAGTGGAATGAACCATGATGCCTTTCGGTGTGATGGTTTTACCCGCTTTGTAGCAGGCGTTGTTGGTCAGAATGAGTTTATGCAGGTTCATCTATTTATCCTCCGATCTGCTGTGAAGCTGTACTAAAATCTCTTTTAGTTTCGCCGGGATGGGCAGTCCGAGATGTCCGGCATTTTCAAGCATCGACACACCCTCATTGGATAGATAGAAGAAGATGACCGCAGTACGCAACACCCCGGCCTGCCCCAGTACTTGGACGTCAATAATGTTTCCGATACCGACCATCATAAAAATGAGCACCTTTTTAGAGATCCCCTTGAAGCCGACCTCGCTGGATAACCTATGGTCTACGATGGCACACATCACACCGGTGATGTAGTCGATCACCACGAATGCTATGAGCGCATAGAGAAAGCCGTCTGCTCCTCCGAGAAACCAACCGAGCCAGCCGCCGATAGCGGCGATTATAAGTTGAATCCATGTCCAGATTTCTTTCATGTTGTTTTTCCTCCTAATAAATAGTCACACCATTCAGATTTGGTTTTTCAGATGCTTTTCCGATCAAATCTGAAAGTCTTGCTTTGCCTTTCCGTCCGCCGCTGTCTACGGTGAACGCTGTATAAAAACCGCCCCTGCCAAAGTTGTGTGTCACATCAGTGACCGTACCGATGGTTTCTGTCTTTGCACCACTGACGATGCGCACTTCATCACCAATGGTGAGCTGGGGTGTGAAGATACCGACGAAGCTTTCCTGTCTGCCGGATATGGCGATAGCCTGTGCAAGTTCCTCGGCCATAGCCGTTATTTCGGTGAGAGTCGCGCCGTCAGCGGCTGTTACGTAGGTCGTTCGATGCGAAGGCTGAACCCACCACTTGTTCCTGGGAACCGTGGCATAAACCGTGTTCTCCGGATCTGCGCAGGTGACACAGACTTTGCTGACTGCTTCTGAATCGTCATACTCCACGCTGTAGCTCCAGCAGGTCTTTTCACGCTCGAAGGTATACACAGCGGGCTGGTCGAAACGGGCATCGGTGACTGCAGCCACACCAATGACGCCGTTTGCCGTTTCATCGACTTTCCAGCCGTCAAGCAGAGAGATTACCCGCTTAATTCCGTCCAGTATGCTGACATCCGGTTCGAAGCGCAGTTTCCATGTCTTTGTGCTCTCTCCGACAAAAAAGTTCTCCACCTCGGCGAGGCGAAGAATCTCCTGCAGGTTCAGTTGTAGCGTTGTCTCTTCAAAGGTGTTGTCCTCGTTGAAGGTCTGTTCCTTCAGCAGCTTTCCAATTGCATTTCTGGCGGATACCGATACCTTTTCATCCGGATACGATACCGAAGCACGGTCGATATAAAAGATGCCGAGCGGGATTTCTCCGCTGCTGCCGAGGGAAAAGTACAGTTCCATTTTGGTGCCCGGTGTCACGAAAGCCCGGTAGCGATTGAGCAGCGCGCCTTTAATATTGAGTAAGGTGCAGGACAACTGTGAGACCTCGCTGCCGATAGTGAATTTAATTGAGCCATCAATAAAGGAATTCGTGATATCGGCCGGCAGCATATACATCACAAAGCGATGGTCTCCTTCGGCACTCCAGAAGCCGTATGCCCCGTAATGAGCCACTTTCTTTATGCTCGGACATGACACCGACTCATCGGGCGATATCCTTCCGGTTTCCGTATAGGTCAGGTTATCGTACAAACCGAGAACCGGGTCTGCTGTGCTACCTGCCACAGTGCCGTCAGAGGTGAGGTATATGAAACGGAGCAGGTTGTCCGAGGTGTGAATCACCTGCGGGAACAAGCCTGCTCCGGCATCAAGGGTATATTCAAATGTCAATGTCATGGCATCACCCCCGCTGCAGCTGAACCGAGTAGGTGAAGCGCAGAAGATTGTTTGAGGTCTTGAACGGATACTCAAGCGCAAAACTGGCCGTAATCGCTGACCCTGCCGGAGGCGGTGTTGTGAATTTTAATCCCGGTACGGTTTTACCTAAAAAGAAGGTTGAGCCGTAGCTTTGACCGTCCCTTGTCGGTAAGTTCTGGTAGTACAGATTGTAAGTCCAGTTGTAGCTGATACTGCCGGATACGGTTGCTGTTTCCACCTGCTTTGTTCCCACATTGCCTGCGGCATCAACTGTCGATGTCGGGATAGCAGTCAGCCCGGTGCAGGTACCGTTTGCAATGCTGATGTTCATGGTGGGATCATTATCCGCAGCAACTTTAGCGGTCAGACGCACATATCTTCCGTTATCCGGACTTATTGTAAAAAAGTCGGTTATATCTGAGTTTTGTGCGAGAGCTGCATTTACCTTTGACGCAACAGTTGTAGCCGAATCTCCACTTGAAACCGGCACTGAAAGTGTAATTGGGGAATTAACCATCCCGGCGGCCGTTACAACAACGGCTGCATTTCCCGCAGTTCCAATTGTTCCGGTCACATAGATGTTTTCCTGCTGCTTAACCGGGGCAACACCGGCTGTTGTATTGGTCGAGGTCGAAACGGTGGTCAGTCCCGCGCAAGTTCCGTTTGAAATTGCAATATTAAGGTTTGAAACATTTGCTGCCGGTGCTTTGGCGGTTAAGATCACATCCGCACCTGAAACAGATACATCATACACTGCGGTAATATTCGCATTGTTTTCAATGGCTGTTTTTATCTTGTCCGCTACAATGCTCGCCGTATCCGATGAGGCCACCGGTATCGAGAGAGTGATTGGAGAACCTGTTATGCTGCTTGATGTTATGACTACGGTGGCATTGCCTTCGCCGCTAAGGAACACTCTCCAATACCTCGCTGATATTTCTGTAAATTTCCATACCTGTCCTGTCCTTGAGAGCCCGGAGACATCCGTCCAATCAACGCCATTGCTTGAATATTGGATCTTAAGGGTATCGAGCCTTGCAGACGGAACCGTCAGGATATCAATTTTTAGTGTGTTGCAGGACTTCTCGGTTCCAAAGTCAATTATAATTGGATTTACATCGTTTACCGTACAGGAAGAGGGATACACAGACCTGTCGTAACAGTTCCACCAAGCAAGCGGGTCGCGGTAGTCATAGCTGTTGCTTGGTGTTTTTGATGCTAAGTCACCGAAAGTCACTCCGGCATCCGTGCAACTCAGAGCCGCCGTATGGTAGTTTTCATACCAGTCACCGCAGTTGTTTTCATAATCCACTACAAAGTCCGTTCCTTCGGTCAGTTCCTCACCGTCTAAGTAGACCCTCGCCGTACCTGCCTGTATCAGCGGCGCTTTGATGTTGAATTCTTGTGTTTCCCCGTCGCCTTCACCAATAACTATTTGATTTACCTGGTATGGAGGAAAAACCTCGTGATTGGGGAAGGTAAATGCTCCGACCCCGGCTACACCGAGGTGTTTGACCAGACGATTGTTGCACTCGCTGTCAAGGAATGTGATGACGGGCAGGTCATACTGATAGGTCGTGATATTTCCTGTGCCGTTGCTGAAGGTGTAGCTTTTACTGCCGTGATACTTTGTGTTCATATCTGATGAATACTCCAACGGGTAGCGTGAAAAGCGGACGGTCCCATCCGTGCTGCCGGTGAGCAGCCATCTGACCAGATAATTGTTTTCCGGTTTGGGATAGATTCCGTTTGAGCCAAAGCCGGAAGGAGTGTAGGTAACATAGAAGGTAGCCGTAATATACACCACATCCGTGTCAGTTTTGACGATAGCAATCTGGTTTCCTTCAGAATCCTGCAGCATAGCATGGGACATGATGTAATAATAGCTTGAAAAGGTGCCGCTGTAATAACCTTCGAGCGCTACCTCGGTAATGGTGGAGCCGTTGCATTCGGTCGCTTCCAGCTTGATTTGCTTTGTCGTGTGCGAAGTCGGATATTCATAAACCGTTTCCAACGTTGTCACGGCTTTGCGTGTTAAATGCGAGAAAAGAGCTGTATCTGTAACAGCGGGTGTCCCGGTTCCGGTACCAACCGCGATATATCTGAACAGGTCAGCCGTTTTACTCAAAGGTGACCCGGTCAGCCTGCTGTTGAAATAGTAGTTGGTAATGACGTTGAAGCCGACTGCTGTCTGCTTGATTTTACCGCTTACGGCCTCGACCACCTTGACATCAAATCGGTTGTGAAGGACTGCTCGTTCTTGTATTTTCATGTTGAAAACCTCCTAAATCGGTAATGTGGAAACAGGCTGCAGGCTTACAGACGAAGCCACAACCGTAATGGCAGCCGTATGTGCAGGCTGGAAATACTCAGCGAAAACAGCCTCGTCAATCCAAACTCCCGCCGAAATCGTGGATATGGCTGCAGTCTCGTTTTCATAAGTGAAGTAGTCCATAGTTTCTGCGGCGGCTACAGCGCTCAGAGCGGGCAGAAACCATCTTTGCAAACCGAGCTTGTAATACCAGAGAGAACGGTATTCCGGCATTGTAATGGTTACTGCTACCGTCCTGCGGATATCGGAGCTCGTATATAGAACAAGCACCTGCTCCTCGCTGTCATAGGAAGCGGAGGCAACAGTCACCCCGGAAACGGAGAGGGCGCATTTCACCGGGAATCCCTCATCGATACTTCCGTTCAAAGGCTTTGTGAGATGTATTTTAAAGCCATAGCATACAAAGCCCGTCTCGCGGTTCAGTTTTTCCACCGAGGCCACAGAGATTTCCTCGGTGTCCGGCTCGTCCAGCAGAACATAGGGATAGGCGACATTCCCAGACGCGTACTCCTTGTTCAGCGTGTCCAGTTCGGTTATATCGGAAATCCACATCCTTACATTAGAGGCGTTGATATGGACTGTTTCCGGACGGACACTCATTCCGGCATAATTCCGATGCGTCAGCGCAAGAAGCATCCGCCCGCTGTTCTGCGTAAGGAATCCTATACGAAAATCGTTAGTGCGGATAACCGACAGGGTCGTGTTGCCCGTACCAAGCGCAGAAACTTCATGTTCTGCTTCCCAGACATAGCTTCCATTGTCCTGACAGCAGAGCGCACGGTAATATACAGAGCCGCTCTTGAGGTAGCCGATAATCAAGCCCTGATCGAGGTCCTGTTCAACACTGGACTGCCAGCCTTTGCAGGCGGATATTTGGGTAACATCTGTGGCAAGCAGAGTGGCATTATCATTGTTATGCCAGACCTGAACATAAAGATTGCCGTTCCGAACATAAAAGATATACGGGTATTCCTCGGTTTGAAGATAATACCACTCCTTTGCGGCATTCATTTTCCATACGCCGTTAAATTCAATTGCCACGTCGGTTGCTGCACCGAGCGTCCATTGATACTCCCACGGATACTCCAACCCAGCCGGAAACTTCCTTTTATATATCTTTACGATACCGTCGTCCAAACAGATGGCATAGGCAAGAGATAAATCGGATTCACCGGCGGTCTGGCGCACAGCCACATCGCCGAAAGCGGGAGCAATATCTTCGTGAATTGGTTCGGAGAGCAGCGAATTGACGGAGGTCTGCGTGGCTACCACACGGAGCTTAGCCATACTGTCCGTGTTTTCTACCTTAAAACGGTTAGCAAGTTTTTCTTTCAGCGCCGCCGGTATGCTTCTCATGGATCGCTCACCTCGCTTACCGCCGCCAGGGTGGCCTTTACCTTGTACCAACCTGCCGCCTGATAATCAAAGTCGCCGAGTTCAACAATTCTCCCTGTGAAAACACCCTGTTTTACCGAGCATTCAAGCATCGGAACGCTATCCTCGGCTTCCATCAGCGCAGCTTTTCCGGCTTCATTCACATAGAGAGTCAGATTATAATGTACTGTCGGCGAACCGAAACGGGTAAGATACTCCGTCCCGTCAAGGGCAGTCTGCACTGTGCGGATGACTTCCTGCGTTTTTCGAAGGCTAACAAACCGCGTGATGATTTCATTTGTTTCTGTATTTTTCAAATAACTCATACGCGCACCTCCTGTCTGAGCCTATCGACGATGATGTCTATAACCGAGGTCATTTCACCGGCGGAATTTACACCTTCCACCCGAATCACACCTGTATGCTCAACGGTTCTCCTCACATCAAGCGAGGTGTCGTTCATTACTTTATGAATCCCGGTTTTCATATCAAGGTCAAAGTCGGTGGGGATCGCACCGGCAATATCTTTTTCAACACCCCTCATGGCATCTGTAAAACCCATACCGATGCCGAGGCCCATGTTTTCACCGATACCGGCAAATACAGTTGAGGGAGAGTGGATGCCCAGCAGGCTTTTCGCGCCGTCTACAATGCCGGAGAAAAACCCGGAGACTTTGTCCGCTATCCAGGAACCGAGGGATTTGATACCTTCCCATAGTCCCGTTACGATGTTCCTGCCGATTTCAAACACAGCGCCGACCGCCTTGCCGAGGCCGGTCACGATAGCCGCGACGATTTCCGGAAGTCTCGCCACAAGCTGCGGTATGGCTTTAATCAGTCCGAACGCAAGCTGAACGGTGAGTTCGATGCCCATTTCGAGGATTAAAGGAAGATTATCCGTGATGAAATCAATAATTGTCATAATGATTTCGGGCAGAGCGTCAATCAGTTCCGGCAGCGCGTTCAGCAAACCTTCCGCAAGCCCCTGTATAATGGCAAAGGCCGCTTCAAGGATCTGATCCATGCTGTCCAAAAGACCCTGAACGATGGTGATAATCGCCTCAACCGCCGCAGGAATCAATTCCGGCAAAGCGGAACCAAGCCCCATCACAAGGGCGGTAATCAGCTGCACAGCCGCATCAATGAGCAAGGGCAGATTATCAATCAAAGCGCCTACGATAGTGAGCACCGCATCAACGGCTGCAGGGATGAGTTCAGGCAAAAGACTGAGCAGTGTTTCAAGCACCTGCGTAAACAGGTCGACCACCGTAGAGAGAAGTGTCGGAAGCAAGTCCCCGATTGCCCTGAGTATACCGTCGAGGGCAGGCGGCAGAGCCTTAACGATGTTCTCAATGACAGGCACGACATTATCCACCACATGACCGAATGCCTCGACAACATTACCGATCAACATTTCAATGTCAGCATCAGCATTGCCGAGTCCGGCCATCAGATTATCTATAGCCGACTTCATACCGGCCATAGAACCGCTTATGGTTTCAGTGGCTTCCTTAGACGTCGTCCCGGTGATGCCCATTTCTGTCTGAATGACATGGATAGCTTCAGTCAGATCCGAGAAGGAAGACAGGTCATATTTGATGCCGGAGATTTTCTCGGCATCGGCGAGAAGACGCTCCATCTCAGACTTGGTGCCGCCATAGCCAAGCTTCAGATTGTCGAGCATCGTATAGTTTTGCTTGGCAAAACCCTGGTAGGCCGTTTGAATGGCGGACAGATCCGTACCCATTTTATTGGCATTGTCCGCCATATCTGTGATGGCCATATCCGCAACTTCAGCAGCTTTTGCTGTGTCGCCGCCGAGTGATTGGATAAGGCTTGCGGAGAAACCCGTGACCGTTTCCATATACTCGTTTGCCGACATACCAGCCGTTTTAAAGGCATTCGCGGCATAGTTCTGCACTGTCTGTGACGCATCACCAAAGAGGGTGTCTACACCGCCGACCAGCTGCTCAAAGTCAGCGTATGCCGAAATAACTTCTTTGCCGAGTTTAAGCGCGGCTGCTCCGGCGGCAAGAGCGACAGCGCCCATTGCCGCACCGACACCTTTTAATACGCTGCCCAGCTTTTCAAATTTACCGCCGGAACTTTCAGCTTCACCTCCAGTCTCTTTCAGTTCGTCGCCAAGGTCATCAGCGGCATCTGCCGAATTGTCCAGTTCGCGCTCCATACCATTGAGTTCGGCTTTGGCATTGTTTAGCTGTATAGCCCAGTTCTGAGTACGGCGGTCATTTTCGCCGAAGCTGTCGGCGGCATTCTTCAAGGCGGATTCGAGGGTGGAGATTTTGTCTTTCTGAGCATCGATTGCCTTGTTCAGAACCTCATTCCGTGCTGCAACCGCCGCTACAGACTTATCCTGCTTGTCAAATTCGGAGGAGACGAGCTTCATCTCACTGCCAAGAACCTTGAAAGTCTGGTTGATATCAGAGAGCGCTTTTTTGAACTCCTTTTCACCCTCGACTCCGATTTTCAAGCCGAAATCATCTGCCATGTCTCACCACCTCCTTAGATACCGCCCGGTATGATTTCATCGATGTAATACTCGCGTTTCGGCTTCGACAAACCGTTGAATTGTTTATATATCTCCCACTGGTCGAGCAGATGGCCGATAGGCATCAGCCAGACCTCCTGCTCGGTGCGTTGGAGCAGAGACACACCGTAAAAAATCAGTCGGGCAAACGATTCTTCATCGCTTACCCGACCTTCGCGTTTTTTGAGGTGTTACCTCCAGAGGGTTCTTCCTCGCTTTCAATATGGCGTTTGGTTCCTTTATACATGGCATCCATGATGGCATTCTTGTATTCACCCAACTCAAGCGGAGAAGTGAGCAGCTCCACAGCCTCCTCGGTCAGCAGTTCTTGTTTTTCGGCAGGGTTCTGAAGGTTGTGAATCAGTACCGACTGATTGGCAAGAAGTGTGATGAGCCAAACGATCTCATCAAGCGCCATCTCGAAGTTTTCTGACTTCATGAGTTTTTCGCCGAGATTGGAAAGTCCACCATATCTCCTGGCGATCTCTTTTGTAGCCTTTGTGGTAAGGAGCATCTCATACTCTTTACCGCCAATGTTGATCATTGCACTTCTGTCATCAGCCATTATTCAACACCTCCCGCAGCAGGAGTAAAGACCGGTTCATAGACAGATGTGTACCAGCCGGTAATTACGGAAGCAGGGACGCTCGTATCATCCTCATTGACCTCGGCTTTCCACGGATGCTTACCGTTTCCGTCAGTCTTATTGCGGCGGAACACCGTACCCTCAATGGTCGGTGTAGAAAAGGTGATGCTGTCGCCCTTGGTGGCGAGGTTTGTCGCCGGAATGCCGAATTTCACCCTGTAGAGCCAGAAGTATCGATAATTTCCGTTTGCCTTTTTCGCACGGAATCCTACGGCAACAGGAGCGCCGCCATCCTCACTTCCGGATATAACGACGTGATTGTCGTCAAGTTTTGCACCCGTCAGATCCTCAGCAGCCGTCACACCGATATCATCGATTCCGAGAGAGAGTTTACCGCTCTTGAATTCCTTCACAACCTCAGCGGGTCCATCGTCAGCATAAAGCGTCGCTTCAGCAAGCTCGACGGACAGATCCGCCTTCATTGCTTTTGCAAGAGGGATGGGAGTACCGTAAGTTTCGGTACCGTCTGCAGCCTCTGTGATTTTTGCGTAATAGAGCTTATCAAGCCCGATAGTAGCCATTTGTTATTCCTCCAGTTCGTAGTATTTCGCCACATCGATGGCGTAGTGGTGATAGCCGGTGTCATCCTCGTGTCCGATATACCGGCGGTCGGTTATAACAAAATCAGCCTGGAGGAGCATCCTCACAAGCTGATTCTTCCTTTGTAAATAGTTGTTTTTATTGAACAGTGAGATTCTGACTTCGTTTATATCCGCAAGAGGTTTATCGTCTCCGTAAACGGCAAATGTGTCAGTAAGCGGGGTCAGTACCAGGTATTCATCAGGAGGTACTCCGCTGAAGACGCCTGTTTCGACAGGGATATTTGCGGCTTCAAACAGTGTGTTCAGTTCAGATAATATGCTCATAGCTTCTCAATCTCACTTTCCAGCTTATTTGTCATAGCCTCGATGCAAGCACCTTTTGATCTGCTTTTGGCAGGTTTCAGAAAAGGCTTTGGAGGCTGGCCATGCTTTCCGTATTCGAGGATGTTGGCGATTTTGGCATTGCTGCCGCCGTCAGAGCGCGGCTCTGCAAAGCCTATTTTCACGTTGAAATTACCGTCCCTGTCTTGCTTCGCCGGAGATACACCAAGCGCAGATTCAAGTTCTCCGGTAGAGCGGCTTTTAACCTTTGTGTTTTTACCGACCACAGAAGAAAGATTGCTTTTTACCTTGTCGTACACGACTTCGGCTCCGGCTTCAAGAACCTTCGGTATGATCTCATCGGTCTTTTCAGCCAACCTTGACACTTTGAGCAGGAATTCCTCCGGCAACTTGAAATCGACCTTAGCCATCAGCGCTCACCGCCAATACTTCAAGATACATTCCACGGCCCTTTACATTTTCAACCGAGTATATGTTGTAGCGTTTGCCCTCGCAGACGATAACATGGCGGTTGTGAAGAACAAGTCCGGGAATCGTGCGGAGACGGAACAAGGCATTCACTTCATCTGACTGCGCCATGTTATGCCACTTTTCCGTAGAGTTTTTCTGCTCAAAATATGCCCTGACAGATGCAAGAACAGTATCGCCGTGGTTGACAAAACCGTCAGCATCCTTCGTGGGTTCGGTTGAGATAACATCGATGAAGGTGTTCATTTTCCCAAAACTCATGCTCACACCTTCCAATCCCGGTCAAGTTTAAGAAGAAGGTTGACCGTATTCCATACCTGCTGTCCAGCCTGCACATTGTCGGCGAAGAAACCGCCTGTAGAGCCGTCCCTGGATTCATAGAAATGCGATGCCAGCATAATCACTGCCTGTTCGGTAGTGGCGGGCATCGCATTTTCCGTGTAATATCCTGCTGCAATGTGCTGATAGCTTTCTGCATAAGAAACGGCGGCAGTGATGAACCTTTCAATCAGTCCATCATCCACCGAATGCTCCAATATCAGATTTTCCTTAACCTTCGTCAAAAGTTCGCTCATCACTGCCACCTCCCATCATTAGGATGCAGACTTCATCTGAAGCACCTGAATGGCTTCAGGAAGGATGAGCTTACCATCCACACGCTGAGAACCGAGGAAACCAATCTGACCGTTCTTTGCGTAGAGTTCATTCAGACGCTTGAAGGAACGACCCTGGCGGTCGGCAATCCAGTAATACTGGAAGTCACCGAAAGCAATGGTCTTGGCTCCGGCAGCGAGAACAGGCATATACGCAGAGGTATATACAGGACGGCCGAGCAGAGTATGAGGTGCATCGGCAGTCAGAGAATTCTGCCAGAGGTACTGACCGTTGTTGTCCTTCAGCTTACGGACAGCCTTGATGGTGGCATCGTTCATTACCCAGACAGCCTTGTTGCGGTAAGGAGCCTTGAGTGCATGGAACAAATCCATAAGTTCGTCCGCAGTGATGGCAGTTGCGGATGCAGCGGTTACACCGATTTCTGCACCACCTGCATCGGCAAGAATGCCGAGAGGCTTGCCGTTACCATCGCCAAGGAAGAAAGACTCTTCCTCACGGGCACCGATACGGCGGGCAAATTCGCGGGAAATATATGCTTCAAGGTCAAAAACACTGTCACGGAGCAATTCCTCAGACACCTTGATGGTAGTACCCAACTTGTGAGCGCCAATGGTGATCTGGGAGAAAGTGTCGTCGCTGTCCTCATAAGGACCTTCCTCATCAATCCAGTTGGCAGTACCCTTGGATGCGACCACGGGAATCTTACGCTCACCGCTATCGGTCTGTACAGTGTGTGCCAACTTACGGAAGATGTTCTCCTCCTCAAGTGCCTCTACCAGATGATGCTCGTATTCGTCTGGAACCAGATAGCCGCCCTCGGCATCGTCACCAACCTGCAGAGCATTCACAACCTGGGGCAACGGTGCCTTGTTACGCATCACATCCCAGAAGTTGGACACATACTCATCGGTGCTGCGGCGGGACTTGCCCTTGCCGGAGTTAAAGTTGCCGTTCATAGGCTTTTCTGTAATAGGAGCAGAGGTAGGCTTGGAAAGCTGGGCATCCATAGCGGACATAGCTTCCATACGCTCAATTTCAGCACCGAAGTCCTGAACCTTCTTCTCCATCTGTGCATAGGTCTTTGCATCCTCATCGGAAAGCAGACCGTCCTTGTCGCGCTTGGTTTCCACAAATGCCTTTGCAGCCTCCCAAGCCTGGTTACGCTTTTCGCGCAATTCGTTGATAGTCATAATAAATTACCTCCAATTTTTAATAAGATTTAGCCTTGCCATAAGGTCATCGGCTTTGGTTTTACGGGTTGGTTCGGACTTGATTGCACACTTGGCTGCAACCTTGTCCATGAGAGAATTGACCACATTTGCCTTGGAATAAAGCATGGAAACCGCAGGCGGCTCCATATCCTCGGCACTGCCCACGCGCTGCATGATTTCATCAGCAAAGCCGAGTTCCACGGCCTTATTTGCGTCCATCCATGTTTCAGCATCCATAAGGTGGGACAGCTTCGTGCGGGACAATCCCGTCTTGATTTCATAGGCATTGATGATGGAATCCTTCACACTTGCCAGCATTTCAATGGCTTTCTGCATTTCCGCAGAATCACCGAAGGCAACGGTCATAGGGTTGTGAATCATCATCATGGACACAGGGGACATCAGCACCTTTGTGCCTGCCATCGCAATCACGGATGCTGCGGAGGCAGCGATACCATCAATCTTGACCGTGACATTGCCCTTGTAATCCATCAGCATATTGTAGATTTGGGCAGCCGCCACGCAGTCGCCGCCGGGACTGTTAATCCACACGGTAATATCGCCGGAGCCTGCCATCAGTTCATCCTTGAAAAGCTGTGGAGTGACGTCATCGTCAAACCAGCTTTCTTCTGCGATTGTTCCGTTCAGAAATAGTGTCCTCGCCTCCGGCATCGTTTCCGTCTGTGCCTGGTTCTTCCACTTCCAGAACTTCTTCATCGGGGTTTTCCTCCTTTCCGTCATTGTCGGTTGTATTTGCAAAAGCACCCGCGTCTTTCAGAGGGAGCATATTGCCGTTAATAAGGTAAAGGTCACCGCCTTCTTCCGCAGGGATACGGTCGAGGTTTTCCAGTTCGCGGATGTCGTTTGCACTCATCCAACCATTCTGGCGACCAATGGCGTAGCCGTTCATACGGCTTTGGTAATCGCCACGGAGCAGACCTTCCAGATTGAATTTCACAAAATAACGCACCTTTTCATCGTGGGATAAAAGCGCCCTCTGAATGGACTGCTCCCAACGGATAACCCACGGGTCAAGGGTGTACTTTACAAATTCCAAGGACTGCTGCTCTATATTAGAAAAGCTCGACTTCTCAAGGTCGCCCACCATATGGGGAGGTACTCTGAAAATTCGAGCAATTTCATTGATTTGGAACTTCCTTGTTTCAAGGAACTGTGCCTGCTCCGGAGAAATGGAAATCGGTGTGTACTTCATTCCTTCTTCGAGGACAGCCACTTTATTGGAATTGGAACTGCCACCAAAGGCAGCCTGCCAACTCTCTCTGACCCTCTGCGGGTCTTTGATGGTGCTTGGGTGTTCCAGTACGCCACCCGGCGTTGCACCGTTAGCAAAGAACTTGGCACCGTATTCCTCGCAGGCAATCGCCATACCGATGGCGTTCTTTGCCATAGCGATGGGACTGTAGCCGACAAGACCGTCAAACCCAAGACCTGGAATATGAAGCACATCGGAAGGCTGCAGGGTTACTGCAAATTCCATATTTTTAATAGCCTCATCGGGACCACGGTAATAGGTGTAATAGAGATGTCCGTTTTCATCCCTGTCCACACTCATCTTGTTTGGCATCAGAGGGTAAAGTGCCACCACCTCGTTTTTACCGTTACGGATAACCTGTGCGTAGGCATTGCCCCACAAAAGCAGATGGGTCATGAGTGTCTCTCGGAACACGAAAGAACTCATTTCCGGATTCGGCTCATCGTGGAGCAGTCGGTAAAGCGGATGGTCGATGGCTTTTTCCTTGCCGCCGTCATCGTTATATTTGTAAAGATGCAAAGGCAAGCCTGCCACTGCTTCTGCAAGGATACGGACACAGGAATACACCGCTGTCATTTGCATGGCAGAACGCTCGGTTACTGCCTTGCCGGAAGTTGTGCCGCCCATATAAAATGTGTAGGCACTGCCCGCCGTTCTGTTTTCGGGCTTATCTCTCGCCTTGAATATGCCTGATAAAATTCCCATAAGAATCACGCTCCCTTCTTAAAAATAGGCCTAAGAAAAGCACCTGCCGTTTATTTGACAGATGCTAATCCATAATAGTTATTTACTTTTTAGGTGGAGGATTATCAAGCACAAAATAAGTCATGCTTTTAATATCACCGTATCTACCGAATCCCCATACTTTATCTTCTCTTTCCATAAGAGTTTTAAAGACAATCAATCCAAAAAACATCCCCGCTTGAGTTTGATTCTTCCCACAAGCATAATATAGAGGTTCATACACTGTTCCATCCCAATTGCTACCAGGCATCCACCCAGCAGTATTAATTTCTTTTGCATCAACAAGGATGTTAATGGCATCTACCACTTTGTCGTAATCTGCATCAGAAATATGGTTTTTCCAATTATCATAGTCCTTGCCATGAGGCAGTGTTGTTACATATTTCATAGAATCAACTGAATATAACATTTTACATTCCTCCAGAATTTTTAGTTTCACACACTAACCATAAATCCAGGATAGCGTGTAGTTAATGAAAAATTATACTTTTGGAGAATCCAAGCCAACATACCTGCAACATGATACCTGTTAAGAGATGGGTAAGTTTTTTGAAGATTTCCCAATACTTCTGATATAAGTTTTCTTGTATCTCGACCACCGGGATATTTTTTCATAGTGTCTACAATTTCTCGCTCCACTCTTCTTTTTACATAATCTGGTTGCATCGATTATCCCTCCTTAACATATAGCTGAACATTGGAACTTGTTTTTCCCGCAGGTTTTATCTGAATTAGTTCTTGGGTTTCCCTCTTTACAAGATGATAAAAATTTCTTCCCAGCGACAGTTTTACTCCTCGTGGGATAGTATCCCAATCATCAAACAAAGACATAACCGTAAAGGGAACTCCTGCTGGCTGTAAAAGTGCCTGTTCCTTAAGGTATGAATATCTGCTATCAAAATCATCTACTGAGATTGGATACTTCTTTACATACTGTGCAACAGATAAACCTATTGCTTTGGATTTAACCAAAACCTCCTCATATTCTTCATCAGTTAATGTAACGGAGACAGTTACTGCCATACTCAACACCCCTTTCTGATAATGTGGTATAATATTTTATAATCTAATATTAGCACACATAATCAGAATGTGCAAGGGGTTAAATAAATAAAATTCCACGGTCATCATAAACCGAGGCACTATTGCTATTACCACAACGAATCGCACGGTCAAGTGCCATAATCGTTGCAACAGCACCGTCAATCTTCTCTGTGGATTTGGCTTTATCTGCTTTGATATTTCCGGCAGGGTCTGTCTTGATGTAGATGTTATCCATCATCCAACGAAGAACAGGATGCCCGCCATGAGCCAGTTTCTTCTCCATCGCAAGTTTCATCAGTTCCTTTGTAGGAGGCGACATATCCTTATATCCCTGCCCAAAAGGTACTACCGTAAATCCCATACCTTCAAGGTTCTGTACCATCTGCACAGCGCCCCAACGGTCATAGGCAATTTCACGGATGTTATATTTCTCACCCAGGGACTCGATAAATTTCTCGATGTAGCCGTAATGGACTACATTGCCCTCGGTGGTCATAAGCAAATCCTGTCGTTCCCAAATGTCATACGGCACATGGTCACGACGAACACGCAGGTCAATGTTATCTTCCGGTATCCAGAAATACGGCAGAATGATATATTTATCATCCTCATCTTCCGGTGGGAACACCAACACGAATGCCGTGATATCCGTAGTGCTTGAAAGGTCAAGGCCGCCGTAGCAGACACGGCCTTCCAGTTCGGATTTGTCGGTTGGAAACGCACAGGCATCCCACACTGCCATCGGCATCCAACGGACAGCCTGCTTGACCCACTGATTCAGACGAAGCTGACGGAAAGCGTTCTCTTCGCCAGGGTTCTGCTGTGCCTGTTCACAGGCTTGCTGCACCTTATCGATGCCGACCGTCACCCCAAGGGAGGGATTAGCTTTCTTCCATACTTCCGGGTCAGTCCAGTCATCATCATCCTCTGCACCGTAAATCACAGGGTAGAAGGTAGGGTCAACTTTTCGACCTTCGATGATGTCCTTTGCCTTCTGGTGGATTTCATAGCAGATGGACTGCGTATCATTTCCCGCCGTGGTGATCAGGAAGTAAAGTGGCTGCATTCTTGCATCGCCGGAACCCTTGGTCATTACATCAAACAGTTTTCTGTTCGGTTGGGTATGCAGCTCATCAAAAATAACGCCGTGGGTATTGAAACCATGCTTGTTTGCCACATCCGCAGACAGAGCCTTGTACTTACTTCCCGTAGGATTGTAGGTCATGGTCTTCTGGCTTGCCTGGATGGTCATTTTATTTTTCAGCAGAGGACTTCGCCTTACCATCTCCAATGCAACGTCAAATACGATTCGTGCCTGGTCTTTATCCGCAGCACAGCCGTAAACCTCTGCACCCGGCTCAAAGTCAGCACACAGAAGATACAGTGCCACTGCCGCCGCCAGTTCCGATTTCCCTTGCTTCTTCGGTATTTCGATGTAGGCTGTGTTGAACTGCCTATATCCGTTTGGTTTCAAAATACCGAAGATGTCACGGATAATCTGCTCCTGCCAGTCAATCAGTTCAAACGGTTTCCCGTCCCATGTACCTTTGGTATGACAGCAGAATTTTTCGATAAAACATACTGCGTGGTCGGCGGCATCCTTATCGTAATAGCTGCCCTCCGCCATAAAGCGGGTTGGTTTGTAGTTTTTCAGTTTTCGCAAATGCCGTCACCTCCTCAAAAATGGCATAAAAACCTGCTAACAAAAGTCAAGTGCTTTTCGGCAGGTTTTTAAAATATTTCATCGTTCTATTTTTGTGTACAACAACAAGGCTGGCATTATAGCTCCAGCCTGTACTGACTCATGGGTTTTAGGTTTTATTGATAAACTGCGATTACCCTTGCATAATAAATCCTCAGAAATTTATTTAAGCCGGCAATCTTTGCATGTTTCTTGCTTTTGCCTTCACTTTCCTTTTTCAAGATATAGTTGTATACAGCATCATCCTTTGGGGCGGGATGACTCTTAAGGACTCTCATCACCTCATACCCGACCTTCCTGAGCGTCGAAGAACCTCGTTTCGTTATCTTTCGTTTTGAACCAATAAACTGTCCTGATTCATATGGTGGCGGGTCAATCCCAGCCCATGCTATGAGTGCTTTTGCATTGTGCAGCCTTCTCACATCGCCAATCTCTGCAATCAGTTTCACTGCAAGGACATCACCAACTCCTCCCATTTCTCTGACTGTTGAATATTCGGGAAGGGACTTCGCAAGTTCCTTCATTCGTGTTAAAATAAGAGACAGAGAACTATCTACAGTTCTCAATACTGATACCGCTTCCTGTACTAACATTTTGGTAGATGGGGTACTGGAAGACAGCGTGGAAATGCCACTGGAAGCTAATTCATAGACTGTTTCAGCCTTGGATCTGCTTTGGTGGTATTTCTTTTCTTTTGCCCAGGCAAGATATTCTTCTGTGAATTTTTCAAGGCTCATGGACGTGATTAGATCAAAGTGCCAAAACCTTTCCACAAAATCGCTGAGTTTGTCCTTGCCATTCGTTTCATTCCAACTGTTAAATAGGTTCTTGAGCCCCGGCATCACGTAGTCCAGAATATGCGTCAACTCCTGTAAGGCTTTCACATGAAGTTCCATATAGTACCGATATCTGCGTCCTAAAAGTTTAAGCTCCGCATAGGTTTCTTCATCGCCTTCATAGCCTTTCAGCTTGAACCATTTTTCGATTCCATAGTTCGCAATCATAATCGAATCAAGTTTATCGGTCTTTGCCCCTCTGATGCTGTTGTCCTTCGCATATTTCTTCATTGCAAACGGATTGACAACCGACACAAAATATCCCTTGTCATGAAGGAATGTCAAAACAGGCAAATGATAAATACCTGTAGCTTCCATCACAATTCGTATCTCTCCATCCAATTTTTGCAATAGGTTGTGAAAGTCCTCCATATCCTTTTCCACATGTTTCATTTCAAAAGGTCTGCACACGATTTCTCCGTATGGTTTAAGTACACAGACAGTACTTTTCCCTTTTGACACATCAATTCCTACGCTAATCATATTGAACCTCCCATAACTGTTATTCGTAATTGTTCCAGCCGCACTTACTACCATCCAGTTTAGTTGGTTACGCGGGAGCGAATCCCTACCTGCTTAATCGAATGTTTATAATAAGGGGTTGGTTAACGGTTTTTATGACGGATGCAATGATCCAAATAGCGCCACGTCAGACCAATTACTCCCCTTATTATAAATAAAATAAGTGCAGATGTCAGAGTTAATTACTCTCTAACAACTACACTTTTATGGTACTAAAATAGCCGCCACCATAATCGGTGCGACCTTCGTATACGAGGAACAGAGCCTCACGGCTCCGTCCTGCCTTTACAGGATTTTTAATTGTGTTCGTTCAGTAAAATGCAAAGGGCAAGGTTGGCTTCTTTGGTTGCGGGTTCAACATCCCAACCTCTGTCATAGTTGGCAATAATCTCGCCATCGAGTTTCAGCATCAGCTTGCTGATTTTACCGCCGTTGATACCAAACTGGCTGCCTTCCTCATAAACCTTAATCCAGTAATGGACTGCCTTATAACCGCCGTCCGGCTTTGGAATGCCGATTGTTCCTTCTTTCCACATAGTCAGTCCTCCATTTCGCCTGTGAGTATAAAGTGAGTGTATTCCTTTCGGTGTTCCTCAAGGTACACCACCAATTCGTAAAAATGCATTTCGTTGGCAATATACTGTACCATCGGCACATCAAACATATTGGTTCGTCCGGTTGCTCGGATGGCGAGTATCTGTTCCTTGATTTTATTCATCGGTGCAGACCTCCTTGCCCATAAGCAACTCGGTATAGATTTTGGTGTAGCGTTCACACTCGCTGCCCTCGGAACCCGCAATGGCTCTGAGGTAGAAGTCGGCAGCTTCTTTTCTGCTGTCCCAGACTTCCGTCTGACCGTAACAGGTAATCTTCACGGCATCCAGTTTTCGACAACTATCGACACCGTACACCACATTCAAGCCGGAGCCGTTATCCCAACGAACCATGATGGAGGCAGTATCATCCACCCCTCGAACCGTACCCTTCGTGCCAATGGGTGGTGCCTGCATATCTTCCATCTGCACCAGTTCCACACGGCAGCCTACAGGGTAGGCTTTGCGTACACGCTCGACTGTTTCTTTATTCGGAAATCTCATGCTTGACACCTCCTTTGAAAGCACTGCTGCCGGAAAGGTTGCGGAGCAGAATTTTTCGCTCGGTCTTGTATTCGTTTCCGATAAAGCCGAGGCGGAGGAGAAAACAGCGGAATGCGTATTTCTCGTTGTCCACCGCTTTTTCCGTAGCATTGATGCGTTTCTGATTTTTACTCATTTCGCAAAGGGCAGCAATGAAGTGGCTGTAAGCCTTGACCTCGTCGGCATCCAACTCACCTTCGAACCAAGGGAAGGAAACCCTGTCCTCGCCGATTTCGATTGGTGTTGCCGGAATGTCCAACGCCTTCTTAATAAGACCTCCCTTGGCATCCAGAAGGTTTGTAAGGTTACCGACTGCAACCTTATCAAGGGGAATCGCCACCGTAAGCCCCACTGTTTCGCCCTGTGGCTCGTTTTCGGCGGGGGTAAGGTAATCCGGCGGGCAATCTTCCATCGGCTCTTCTTCGGAAATTACAGGCTCCTGCTGTTTGCTGTCATACTCTGAGATGTCGCTTTCAAACCCCTCATCGTAAAGATGCTCCAGAAGTCTTTCAATGACCTCACTGTCTGCCATATCGTCAAACAGCAGGTTGCCTTCCTTGTCGATTGTGAAGTAGTCCACTTCGTATGCGCAGGTGGGAACTCCCTTGTACCTGCAGTCTGCCTCAAGCCATTTAGCTATGGTCTGTGCCAGTTCCTTTCGTTTTTTACCAGGAACATTGTAATGAATTCTCATTGTGAGTACCTCCTTTAATTTTCGGTACTACATATATCACTCTAAAGGCTCAAAATAGCAAGTAATATGTGCAAAATACAAGGGAGAAAGTTTGTAGATTTACACCCCTTCATTTTGTGTATAGTACACGATGCCCGTCAGCACATAGACCACATTGGGCAGTGCCACGCCGTTGCCCCACATCTTATACTCCGACGAATCAGAATGAGGGTTTTGCAGCCACTTGAATATCTGTTTTCGTGTCTTTGGTTTGCTTGATGTTCCCACAATCTTACGATGTGTTTCAAAGATTTCTGCCCACCGTGTGAGTTCCTCTTCAGAAGGAAGTTTCTCACCAAGGTCAGCACACCACCAATCCGGAAATCCCTGGAGCCTTGCACACTCCGTTGGAGTGAGTCTGCGGACAATGTATTCCAGATCCGAATCTGTGTCATTGACAAGCGGAGGGTCTTTGTAATCCGTAGCTACTAAAGTGTTGGCAAGTTCCTCTTCCGCAGAAGTAAAGAACGATGCCTTGCTGCTTGAGTAGGTGGGAACGGCAACCGCATCGGGTCCCGTGGCTTTCAGTGTGGAATTGACACCCTCATCACTGATTCCCATATTCCTTGCGAAGTTCTGACCGCAGTTATAACTTTCACGGTCAATGGCGTAAACAACGGCGTGGCGGTCAACGGTATTTAAGGTGTACATGACATCACTTTCCGCATAACCGTTACCGTGGTGGGAAGGACGGAAGCCGTTGCCTTCCACGATGGCAATGCCGCCCTGGTTGCAGGTAGGGTTACCACCGTTCCCATCAAGGGTACGGGAGGTATCTGCTTTATAAAAACCGCTGTTGGGGTTTGCCGATTTCATGGCATTGCTGTCCTTGGAGCAGACACCGAAAGCGGTCGGCTCTACCACAAACGGCTGATTGTTTCCGCCTGTGCCGTAAGTAGCCGCCACGGTCTGTGCCACATCAAGGGGACCCACATAGCGGGTATCCTGGGAGTGATTTTCATAAACGATTGCAGGAACAACGCCCGCTCGGAGCGTTGGAGATTTTTCCGTCTCATAGCCAATGCCACGGCTGTCGGCAGAATGCTCCGTACAAAATCCCGCAGACTCCATCACGCAAGGTGGATGGTGTGCCTCGGCACGGAGGGTGCAGGTCACATCATCGGTGACATCCATTCGGTCGCCACCCTGGTCATTTAAGACGATGCCTGTCGCAGGAGTGCTTTCTTCAGAAGTTCCGGCAGTTCTTTTCCACGGGCATCGGCTCGCCTCAAGATTCCTAAGCAAGCCTTCTGACTCAAATAATATTTTTCCGGCACACCCACCATTAAAATCTGCGACAAGATAGATACGTCTTCTTCTCTGGGGAACTCCCCAATACTGCGCGTCAACGCATCTCCATGCGATACTGAAACCGTCTCCCAACAGTTCTCCTGCTCCTGTCCATTTTCCTTTTGGAGGACAAGGTACAGCATAGTCGCCTTTGACGGATGCGACTGCTTCGAGGACGGCTTTGAAATCTTCTCCTGCGTTTGAGGAGAAGGCACCGGGGACATTTTCCCACACGATGTATCTTGGATATTCGCCATTGGTTTTACACCTCATTTCTTTTACGATTCGGATTGCTTCGTAGAACAGGCAGGAGCGTTCCCCATCAAGACCGCTGCGTTTTCCCGCCACGCTCATATCCTGGCAGGGACTACCGAAGGTGATGATGTCCACGGGGTCAATCTCGGCACCGTTGATAGTGGAGATGTCACCGAGGTGTTTCATCTGCGGGATACGCTTGCTTGTTACACGAATAGGAAAAGGCTCAACTTCCGATGCCCACAAAGGGGTAATACCGGAAATCAAGCCTCCCAAAGGAAATCCCCCGGAGCCATCGAAAAGACTGCCGAGGGTCATAGGTTTTTTATTCATCTGCGCCAACCTCCTTCACAAGGTCGGCATAGGCCATTTGCACACCGTTACGGATAACAAATACACCGTCTGCATCACCCGTATCTTCCACATATCTGCGGAGGATAACCGATGCGTACTTTTCATCCAACTCCATCGTATGGCAGATGCGATTGGTTCTTTCGCAAGCCATCAGCGTAGAACCGCTACCGCCGAAGGTATCGACCACGATGGAATTCTCACGGCTGGAATTGCCGATGGGATATGCCAGAAGGTCGAGCGGCTTGGAAGTCGGATGGTTTTTATTCTTCTTCGGCTTATCGAAGTTCCAGATGGTGGTCTGGCTTCTGCCTGCATTCTTGCTCCAGTAGTGCTTGCCGTTCTGAAGGAAACCATAAAGCACAGGTTCGTGCTGCCACTGATAATCACTTCTTCCAAGCACCAGGGAATTTTTCACCCAAATGCAACAGCCGGAAAGGTGAAAGCCTGCATCGATAAATGCCTTACGGAAATTCAAGCCTTCCGTGTCGGCATGGAACACATAAGCGACACCGCCTTTTTCCAGGTGTGCAGCCATGTTCTGAAATGCCGAAAGCAGAAATTCATAAAATTTCTCGCTTGCCATCTTATCGTTTTTGATGGACAGACCATCGGAACTTTCAAAGGCTAC
>Ga0208825_1000415_pt1 | contig 41862 bp, 32 predicted proteins | sample AD_UKC113_MetaG_FD_184450 | JGI IMG/M metagenome (GOLD analysis project Ga0208825, IMG submission 184450) | Active sludge microbial communities of municipal wastewater-treating anaerobic digesters from Hong Kong - AD_UKC113_MetaG (SPAdes)... | ecosystem: Engineered > Bioreactor > Anaerobic >... | reverse complement strand
CTTTTCCGGACTCTTTTTCTTTGGTTACTTTCTTTTGGAGGAGCAAAAGAAAGTGACAATCAACTAAAAAAGAAAGGGTGCCCCTTTTGAGACACCCTCGCATTTTACTTATTATAGTTGTATTATCCTAAAATACTCCATGCAACAGTAAGACCAGCCAGAACAACTGATACCATCGACATAAGTTTGATAAGGATATTGAGGGCAGGGCCCGAAGTGTCCTTGAAAGGATCACCTACTGTATCACCGACGACTGAAGCTTTGTGAGGTTCGCTTCTTTTTCCGCCAAAATTACCACGTTCAATGTATTTCTTGGCATTGTCCCATGCACCTCCTGCATTGTTAAGCATACTTGCAAGAACAAAACCTGCGCTCAAGCCGCCGGCCAGAAGACCTACCACTCCGGGAACTCCGAAGATAATGCCAACAACAGTTGGGACTATTATTGCGATTAGCGAGGGAACGAGCATTTCGCTCTGTGCTCCTGCCGTTGATATCGCAACGCATTTTGCATATTCAGGTTTAGCCTTGCCATCCATGATGCCAGGAATTTCGCGGAACTGGCGGCGTACTTCTTCAACCATCTTACCGGCTGCGCGGCCAACTGCCTGCATACTCATGGCGCTGAACAGGAATGCCATCATTGCGCCAATGAAAACACCACCCAGAAGGACAGGGTTGAAAAGTGAAAGATCATAAGCGTTTGCGAAATCCCTTACAGTTGCAGTTGTTATATTAATTGCAACCTGACCATCCTGAACCTGTGGGACAGTACTGTTATAGAACAGCGTGTCACCTATCTGCTTGAATCCGTCAGGTGCTTTGTCGATAAGTCTGCCGAGCCACAGCCTTACTTCTTCCATATAGGCTGCCATAAGTGCAAGCCCTGTAAGAGCAGCAGAACCAATGGCAAATCCTTTACCTGTGGCTGCAGTTGTGTTTCCGAGACCATCAAGGGCATCTGTTCTTTCCCTTACTTCCTTGGGAAGTTCCGACATTTCTGCATTGCCACCGGCGTTATCGGCGATAGGTCCGAAAGCGTCAGTTGCAAGAGTTATTCCAAGCGTCGAAAGCATGCCGACTGCAGCAAATCCGATTCCGTATACACCCCTTGCAAAATCCTGGAATCCGCCTGCAAAGCCATAAGCGGCAATAATACCTGCAACTATTGTAACAACAGGGATCCAGGTCGAATACATACCGACTGCCATACCCTCGATAATAACGGTTGCAGGGCCCTGCTGAGCCTGTTTTGCAATACCCTGTGTGGGTTTGTTGCCGTCAGAAGTATAGTATTCTGTTGACTGGCCGATAATAACACCTGCAGCAAGACCTGATACTGCGGCGCCAAATACGCCCCAGGTAATCCAGTCGAGGGCTGCCATAACGGCAAGTACCACAAGGATAAACGCTGAGCTGCCTCCGGTACCGAGCAGAAGTGCACGTAAAAGGGCTTTAGGAGTGGCCGATTCTTTAGTCCTGACAAGGTAAACGCCTGCTATAGAAAGCAGAATCCCTATTGCGGATACAAGCATCGGGGCAATTACTGCCTTGACCTGAGCTTCGCCGCTTATTGCAGGCAATGCAGCGCCAAGAGCCGCTGTTGCAAGTATTGAACCTGCATATGACTCATAGAGGTCAGCGCCCATTCCGGCAACATCACCAACATTATCACCTACGTTATCGGCAATAGTTGCAGGGTTCCTTGGGTCATCCTCGGGAATGCCTGCTTCCACCTTACCCACCAGGTCAGCACCTACGTCAGCAGCTTTTGTAAAAATACCGCCGCCGACACGTGCAAAGAGTGCCTGTGTTGATGCACCCATACCGAAAGTAAGCATCACGGCTGTGATCTCAATAAGTTTTTCATGAGGAGTAGTACCGGGGTGGACAAATGTAAGTCCGAGGAATTTCAAACCGGTTTCCATATTTTCGGGAGTGAAAACGAGCCCGTTGAGGATAATGAACCATAATGCAATGTCGAGAAGGCCGAAACCAACAACCACCAGACCCATTACCGCGCCGCTCCTCAGAGCAACCTGCAAGCCTTTGTTAAGTGATTTTGATGCAGCCCATGCAGTTCTGTTCGAAGCAAAAGTTGCAGTTTTCATCCCAAGGTAACCGCAAAGACCCGAAAAGAACCCACCTGTGAGGAAAGCAATCGGAACGAACGGGTTCTGAATCCCGAAATATGCCAGTATGCTCAGCAGGACAACAAGTATAAGAAATACCTTTATCACAACACTGTACTGACGTCTCAGGTAAGCCATAGCTCCCTCCCTGACATAAGCCGCGATCTCCTTCATCCTGTCGGTACCTTCTTCCTGACCTTTCATATTCCGGTAGAAGATCCAGGCAAACAGCAGTGCTATGAGTGCTGAGACCGGCACAATCCAAAAAATACTACTAATCATGATATTTGTTTTTAATTAGAAAAATAGGTTTAGAAAACGAAAAATTTTGCCGGTACAAAACTAATTCAGTTTTTTATTTATACAAATAAAAATATCATTACTGAAATGATAAAAAAGCTTAAATGATCATTTCCATAATATGGTCATTCAGAATTTGACCACACCGGCAACCTTTATGTATCTGAAATCCTTTCCGGCCAGCCTGTCAGATTGCCCTGAAAAACTCGTAGTTTGTATCCTCCAGCTCCTTCATGCTGGGATAAGGGTAAAACAGAATATCATCCTTTTCCCCTACATAGAAACCGGTTTCAATAGTCCGGTATAACAGTTCTCCTGTAAAGATCCTCTGAACAGTCTTCATGTGTTTTTCATACTCTCCTCTGAGGATCTCAAGGCAATCCCTTAAGTGCCCAATATTCTGGTACGGAAGATGTTCGGCTGACCCATACAGAGGGTTTGTTGCAAGCTCACCAAGCTTAAGCTCAACAAAGAAAAGTTTTGGAAGCACAATGGGAATAGACCCGTCGGTAAGCCTCTTCAGAAACACTGACGGAGGAAGTTCGCTGGCAACAAGGGGAGAAACAGGGTTAAGCTCCTGGTAGAGATGAAGCACCTTGCTTACCTCCCTGCTTTTATCATACGGCGCTTTTTTTAACTCCAGAACGCACCCATGGTCGGTGGTAAGATAAAGTGACTTTAGCGCATCAAGCGGAATTGTCTCAAGTACCCTGTAAACAGAAAGATAAACAGAACTTTTGGGGCTGCCGTCTTCCTTGGCAACACATCTTCTGTTGAGGCTGTCCATATCAATCAGATGCTCAATTTTTTCAAGATCAACCTCAAAAAAGATGGTCTGGCTTTTGTTTCGCTTCTTGGTACCTGTCGAAAGATACATCCCGAATCCTTCGGGAGGAAGCATCGAAGCCACAAGGGCTTCAGGCGTGCAGGTTAGATAAATGTACTTGCTCATAATATATAGTATTTAAGGACAGTCCGCCTTCCGGGTCATATTCCGCTTCAAAGAACTCTGATCAAAACCTATATCAAATTTAATGTTCTTTTCAGACAAAAAAAAGTCTCATTTGTGATCATTCTCCTTTATTTTTTATCCCTGACATATTTGTCCATCCACTTAAGGACCTCCCAGTGTTTGTGAAGGATCGATTCCCTGGCCGCATAACCGTGACTCTCGGAAGGAAGAAGGACAAGTCGTGCAATAGCTCCGAATCCCTTAAGTGCAGCATAGTACCTTTCGCTCTGGATGGGGAATGTCCCGCTGTTATTGTCGGCCATACCATGGATCAGCAATATCGGATCCTTTACTTTGTCGGCATTCATGAATGGAGACATTGTGTTATAAATGTCAGGTGCTTCCCAGTAACTTCTCCGCTCATTCTGGAATCCGAACGGGGTCAGCGTCCTGTTGTAAGCGCCGCTCTCTGCAATACCTGCGGCAAACAGCCTGCTGTGCGTCAGGAGGTTGGCCGTCATAAAAGCACCATATGAATGACCGCTTACAGCCACTCTTCCCCGATCGGCGACACCCATGGCAACAGCCTTGTTCACAGCTGCCTCAGCGTCTGCTACAAGCTGCTTAATAAAAGTATCATTGGGCTCTTTTCCGCCAACTCCTACAATAGGAAAAGAAGCATCCATAAGGATCGCATAGCCCTGTGTTACATAAACAAGCGCAGAAGAAGGGTTTATCCTTGTGAACATATAAGGTGAGCCGCTAACCTGTCCGGCAGCAGCAGGATCATTGAATTCGCGCGGATAAGCCCACAGCAGAGTCGGAAGAGGTTCATCCTTCCCTTTTGTGAATCCTTCAGGAAGATAAAGGGTAAAGGACAGATCAAGGCTGTCATTCCTCTTGTATTTTACCAGCTCTTTCCTGATTCCGGCAAGCTGTGGATAAGGATTTTCAAATAAGGTGACCTGTGTTATCTTTCCGTTTTTCAGATTCCTTATATAATAATTCGGAACTTCGGATACCGACTGCCTGCTTGTTAAAATAAGCCCTCCGGAAATATCAAGAACATCCGACAATATCTCATAATATGGCGCTTCCGATCTCCAGAGCCTTGTCGTCTTCCCGGTCAGTATATCATATTTGTCCAGAAAAGGGCGATCTCCCTCAGGTGAGGCACCTGTTCCGGATAGCAAAAGAGATTTCCCTTTGTCTGTAAAAAGAAGTGTATTTCTTCCGAAAGTATTCAGGCCGGCAATGAATCTTCCGGGATTCATGTACCCATCGTCCCTGTTGTATTCATGGATTTTCTTCTTTTCCGACATAGGGGCAGACGGGTTAAAAGAACTTACAACCCGCATCCTCGATCTTGAAGATTCTTCGGTAATTATCGCAAAATCATCCCTCCCCCAGGTTATGTTTCCAAATCTGAGATTTGTTGCTGCAAGTTTTACAGGCTCTCCTGTAAAGGGCTGATCAAGGGAAAACACCTGATCGTGAAATTTCATCTCCTTTTTTATATCGCCGCCGTCAAGTGCCTCAACCCAGTAGACTGTTGAAGGCCTGTCGGAGCGCCAGTCATAGAATCTCGGACCGGGAAGTTCCATGTCGTGACCCCTGGGTTCGTTTTCAATGAGAGGCCTCTCGCACAGGATTCTGATCTCGTTCCCGGCCACATCCCATATGCCGGTAACAGAAGTGAAATTGTAGTACGGCACTGTATATGAAAAAGGACGTTTCACCCATGAGACCAGCAGATAGTTGCCGTCAGGAGATGGTGAGACATCACTAATAAGGAACGGCAAACCTGTTTTTCGGCTGCTTGTGCCATCCCAGATCATGAGCTGCGATTTTGCAAAGAATTCAAATAAAGCCTCATCGACAGGATCCTTAAGCAGATCCTGGTATGTCGGGGCCTGACCTGTACCTCCGAGGTTCTCCTGAACAACAGGACCATCCGGTACGGTGTTTCGTTCAGGCTTCTTACCCCTTGAGGCATCAACAACAGGATAGACAAGACCTTTGTTTCCTGAAAGCCAGCCGATCATATTGCCAAAGATCATGTTAATATTATCTGCAATTTTCTCTGCTTTAAGCAACGAGACATCACAAACCCAGAGTTCAATCCCGCCCGGAAGAGTGTTTGTAAACGCGAACTTCTTCCCGTCAGGCGCCCATACCGGGTATCCAAGGTTCGGATTGGAAGGCATGCCTGAAATCTCCCTGATATTTGCGCCCCTGATGTCCATCAACCTGAATCCTTTGTTGAAAGTCTGCCGGCTTGGACCGTTTGTTGAAGGGTCAATCCTGAGGCCTGCAAGCCTTAATTCCTCAGCACTTAGTTCACGGATAGTCATCAACGGCGGACGTTCAATGATCAGCATTACAGATTTGTCGGGGCTTACTGATACCATTGGCGTTGCCGGAGCATCGACAATTTTTACAATTTCATCGGGAGGAAGCTGGTACTTAAGCGATTCCTGCGAACCGGCAGCAGAATAAAGCATTAAACAAACAGCTGCAAAAAAAGTGATCTTCTTTACCATTGTTATTGTTTTAACAGGGTGGAACATGTTATTCAAAGATATTCAATAAGGAAAACAGAATGGTATATTTTGGAGTTTACTTTCTGTACTGCGAGGTAGAAATACCTGTTTTACACCTCATTTCGCATGCATAAGATCCCACATTTCACTGGCCCTTCGCAGGCTCAGTATGGGAGACGCAAGTTCAGGGAAGCAGGACGCAAGGAAAAGATCCCCTCCTGGCAGGGGCAGGGGTGGATCTGAACAAAAAATGCCAGAAAGCGCGTGACGGGGGAATGAGGCGGGGCGTTTTGCACAGGTGGTTATTCACATTCAGCTCTTTCAGAGATGTTCTGCATGTTTAGGCAAGTCGTTGCAGGACTTTTCTCAAAACTACAGTTTCCCCGTTCCGAACCAGAAATATCTTTTATTACATTTGCGGCAATAACAGAATTCCTATTTTCAATAATTAATCCGATGAACAGCTTTTTTGACGATAAGATATCTGAACGGCTCGGAGGAATAAACTTCGGGAAATCAACCACGATATATAAGTTTGAACTCATTAAAAGGGCAAAGGCAGCCGCAAAAATTGCCCATCCCGGAGTGGAACTTATCGATATGGGCGTTGGCGAGCCCGACTGGCCGGCCGACGAGATTGTTGTAAATGAACTGGCAAAGGAAGCCGGCAAAGCTTCAAACCGCTGGTACGCCGACAACGGGATCCCCGAATTCCAGGAAGCAGCCGCCATGTACATGGAAAAGACTTATGGCGTCGGGGGACTGGTACCTTCCGAAAACATAATCCATGGAATAGGGTCAAAACCGATTCTTGCCATGCTCCCGATCTGTTTCATAAATCCCGGCGATATACTGCTCACAACCGTGCCCGGTTATCCTGTCACAGCAACCTATACAAAATACCTTGGAGGTGAAGTATATGAGCTCCCGCTGCTCGAGTCAAACGGTTTCCTCCCCGACCTGAAAAATATCCCTGAATCAGTACTTAAAAAAGCCAAACTGCTTTATATAAATTATCCGAACAACCCCACGGGGACCATTGCAACCCGGAGCTTCTTTGCCGAGGTAGTGAAGTTTGCAAAGGAAAATAATATTGTTGTTGTCAATGACGCCGCATACGGAGCTCTTACATACGACGGGAACAAACCTCTCAGCTTCCTGTCGGTCGAGGGCGCCATGGATGTGGGTATCGAGGTTCACTCCCTTTCAAAAGCCTTTAACATGACAGGCTGGAGGATAGGCTTTATCTGCGGTAATGCCAAAGCCGTCAGAGCCTTTGCCACAGTGAAGGACAACTCCGACTCGGGACAGTTCAGAGCTATCCAGAGGGCAGGGATCAAAGCACTGAACAATCCTGAAATCACAAAAAGAACAGTCGGGAAATATTCAAGAAGGTTTGACCTTCTTGTCGCAGCCCTAAATGAAGCCGGATTTAATGCAAAAAAACCGGGAGGCACTTTCTATTGCTATGTAAAAGCACCGTCAGGAACTCAGGATGGCATAACATTCAACACTGCATCAGAGTTTTCGGAATTCTTAATAAAGGAAGCTCTTATCTCAACTGTTCCCTGGGATGATGCAGGGAAATATGTAAGGTTCTCCGTTACTTTCGAAGCTGACAATCCGGAGAAAGAGATTGAAGTGATAAAAGAGCTGAAGAACAGGATCGGAAGGTTGAGACTGCGATTCTGAGACAGCCATATTCTGATTTTATGGATTACCGGGAAGATTTAAACGGGGCACTGAAAGCCCTCAGGGAAGGAGGTATAATAATATATCCGACCGATACAATATGGGGACTGGGATGCGATGCCACAAACCGGAAGGCTGTAGAAAAGATCTTTGCAATTAAGAAGCGTGAGGAGAGCAAAAGTCTTATAATCCTTGTTAACGGATACCAGATGCTGGAAAGATATGTGGAAAACATTCCGGAAGCTGCAGCAGGCATCCTTGAAGTAGCCGACAAGCCGATTACTATAATTTATCCAAAAGGGAAAAATCTTGCTCCTGCCGTTTTAAGCTCCGACGGATCGGTGGGGATAAGGATATGCAGCGACGATTTCTGCAATGAGCTCATAACCAGGTTCCGGAAACCACTGGTTTCCACTTCGGCGAATATCAGCAATACTTCTGCCCCCGGAAGCTTCACTGAAATAGATGATGATATCATCAAAGCAGCTGACTATGTCGTAAAGCACAGACAGTGGGAAACAGAAACAAAAACGCCGTCATCTGTAATTAAAGTTGAAGATGGCGGCGTTTTCAAAATTATCAGAGAATAATTTCGCTATTTCGATCTTACGTGGCCCGATCCTGAAACTTTTGCATCCACCCTCGGGTTGCCTGAATAAGTTATGTTCCCGCTTCCCGAAATATATGCTTTAAGGTTATCGCCTGCCCTGCACCTGCAATTACCGCTTCCTGAAATATGAACCTCAAGGTCGTCAATTTGGATGCCCTCGCCTGAAAAGCCTCCCGAACCGCTTATTGATATCTCTCCCCTGTCAATCCCTCCGGTTGCTCCGAGTATTACGTCACCCGATCCTGATATCCCGCAAACGAACCTGTCGACATCCAGACCGGATGTGATAAGTTTTCCGCTTCCGCTGACTCCGAAATCAAGGTCATCAGCGACAATATTATCCAGGATCTCAACCTTTCCGGAGCCTGAAACGCCCACACCCTTGAGCTCCGGCATTGTAAGATTTATCGTCACTCTTTCATTATTGAAAGACGGGTGCCAGTTTCTCTTCCTTATAATGAGCTTACCATCCCTTACAATGGTTTCGATATCCTCAAGCACATCCCTGTCACCCTCCATCACTAAATTGAATTCAGGCCCTATTTTAATAAAGAGCCCGCCGGAAATCCCGAAGCCGACACTTGTAAATCCACGTACATCCCTGGTTTCTCTTGACTGTCCCGATGCGATGGATGATGAAAGGGTTAAACTTAACAGAATCACTGCTGAACAGATTGATTTTTTCATTTTATTCCGGTTTAAATTATAGGCATTTGTAACTAAAGACGGATGAAATTCCGTTTAGTTGCACGAAGAAGAAATTCTGACTAAAAACGGGAGAAGAAAATCAGTTCAGATCGATAAGCCCTTCCGGCAGGCTGAGTCTAATTGTCTTTTTTTCCCAGTCGATTCCGATAATAAAATCATCATGTAATGGAACAAGGATCTCCCTGCCGTCAGGAGAAAGTATGCTGAAAAGATCCTGTCCCGGGTTCTCAATGATCGAACTGACAGTACCTATGAATTCAGATTCCTGGAGGAACACCTTAAATCCTTCTATGTCGCCGGAACGGCCCGCCTTTGGAACTTTCCCGTCACCGGCAGTAAGAAAGACCCTGCAGCCTGAGAATTCACCCGCTTTATCACCCGACTCATAACCCTCAAATTTAACCTTCAGAATGTCTGAACCGTTGTAGTCGGTCGATGAAATAAAAAATGGAACCGGTTTTCCGTCTGTTTCAACGAATACCGATTCCATTTCGGGTAAATTATCAATAAAGAACTTTTCGAGCCTGATTATTACAGAACCGTCATATCCGTTAACCCTGGATATTTTCCCAAGCAATATATGAGGTTTGTAAGTCAACGGATTCAGAATCCTTATGACTCATTGGTTATTCCTGTGCAGTTTCCCCTGCAGTTTCTTCCGACGGGGTTGTGTTTTCTGCGGCTTCAGCTGCCGGTTCAGGGGCCGTTTCTTCTGCAGTTGCCTCAGACTGGTTTTCAGCTGCTTCTTTGGCAGCCAGTTCAGCCTGTTTCTTAGCAAGAGAAGCGGCACGGGCTTCATTCACTTTCTTTTCAGCAGCAAGCTTTTTAACGATTTCTTCATCCCTTGATTTCTCAAGGCTTGCACGTTTTGCTTCAAGCTTCTCTTCATTCTGCCTGGACCATGCTTCAAACCTGCGTGTTGCTTCAGCATCATCAAAAGCACCCTTCTTTACTCCTTCGAGGAGATGCTTTTTAATAAGAACTCCTTTTGCCGAGAGGATAGCCCTGCATGTTTCTGTAGGTAGTGCGCCATTTTGCAGCCAACCCAGCGCTTTATCGAAATCGAGTTCGATAGTTGCGGGATTAGTGACCGGATTATAAGATCCGATCTTTTCAATATATCTGCCATCACGTGGCGACCTGCTATCAGCTACCACGATGTGGTAGTAGGCCTTTTTCTTGCGGCCTTTCCTAGCTAATCTGATTTTAACTGCCATTAAATTTTTACGCTTTTATTTAACCTACTTTTTTAAAATGTGGGTGCAAAGATAATCAAAAAATTAAACGAAACAATTAAAAATCATCAGACAAACAATAAGGCTGTTTCAAAAAAGATTCTGCCGCAAAAGGCGCAAAGTTTTTTGGCCACGATCGCAAAGAAAAGATTCTTAGAAGGTAAGCTTACCGTTCTTTGCTTCCCCTTTGCGAACTTTACGGTTTAATTCTTTATTTAAACAGCCTCTGTTATTTTTCACCCCTGAATCCCTAAAAGGGAACTTGCTTTATTACTGAATTTTACTCCCCCCTTTTGGGGTCGGGGGGGGGTAAAAGCCCGTTAGAGAGTAAGGGGGTGAAAGCCTATTGGCCGGTATACCATGGATTCTGTTCAAGCAGGTCGTTTACTTCCATCTCCCTGAAAGGAATCGGAAGAACCAGGTTTCCGGCATTGTAAGGCAGCGCCCCGATATTTGAATGCCATCTCTTAAGGTCGTGAAGCCTGTGTCCTTCCCAGCAGAGTTCAAAATAACGTTCAGCCCTTATCTGTGCCTGAGTAACTGCATCTGTATACACAGGGGCGAGCGACCTTGCCCTTACTGTATTAACATCCTGTGTGGGTGTATTCGGACCGATTGGTGAACCTCCTTTTTCAAAGTTCGCTTCAGCCCTTATAAGATACATCTCGGCAAGACGGATCAGAGGGATGTTTGCATAATAATCACCCCATTTCGAAGTGTTTATGCCTCCGTTATTCAGAATTGTTCCCACACCTATATAATACATATCTGTTATGTCGGCAATAGTATAAGAGGGGTCTGTATCCTCCTGCAGCCTGCCCCTGAGATCCGAAGGATCAAATTTCGCAAGGAACCCCGGCTGGATGTCATAATCGCCTCTTCCCATCCCATTGAGTGATGCATACATCACGGTTAAAGATGCAGTATTTGATGCTATGTTATTCTGAAGTGCAAAGATGACTTCAGGAGATGAACCTTTAATGTTAAAAGGCTGAAGTGGGTTGGCAGTCAGCGAGAACAGTCCGCTTTCAATGACTTTGTTGGCTTCGGTGGCGGCATTTGTAAAATTGCCCTGCTGAAGGTAAAGGCGGGCAAGGACCGCGCTGGCTGCATATGTGGTTGCATATACACCGTTTTGTTCAGGCAGAAGGTCTCTTGCAGCGGTAAGGTCCTCGATGGCCTGGGCATAGCACTGCTCAACAGTATTCCTGGCAACCGGCACTGCATCTGCAACATCTTTTGTCGGAGTAAGCACTAAGGGGATACCGGGCTGTGTGTTCTGGGAACCCGGCTCGTAGGGAAGCCCGAAAAGCCTGGTCATTTCAAAAATTACCCATCCCCGAAGGAATTTTGCTTCACCTTCAACAATGTCGCGGTCTTCCTGGTTTTCAAGTACCGAGAGTGTTTCAGGGTCAAGCAGGGTGTTACATATGTTTATCAGATCATATCCATCAATCCAGCAGTTCTCAACATAACTGTTAGTAACAGTGATCTCTTTCTGGATTATTTCCCTGGGCTGAGCATATGTCCCGATAAAATTCATGTCGGAGGTAGCAGCAAGGAGCTCACTGAACTCATTGAAGGAACATCCGAACGTATATGCACTTCTCGCCTTAAGATATGCACCAACAAGGGCGGTCTTGATATTCTCGGGAGATGTAAGGGCGGTAGAGGCATCTATCGATTGCTGCGGCTTAATATCCAGCTTGTCGTTGCAGGCAAAAAGCCCGGCGAAGAGCGGTAAAATCAGCAACCATTTTTTAGTGGCAAATAAAATATTTTTCATAAAATTCATTGTTAACGTTTAAAATGAGAGGTTTACACCAACAGTATAAGTACGGGCCTGAGGAGCAGTATAAAAGTCATAGCCCTGAATGATGTTTGTATTCTGGGTGGTTCTTCCGGTCCCGGTATAATTTACTTCAGGGTCCCAGCCTTTGTATTTCGTAAATGTGTAAAGGTTCTGCACCCCGACATAAATTCTTGTTGAAGAGAGCTTCATCCTTTTTACCAGCCCCGATGGCAGATTGTAGCCCAGGTTGATATTCCTGACCCGCAGGTATGATGCGTCTGAAAGGTATCTGCTCGAGTTGTTGGTGCCATTGCTGTCGCCAAGCCTTGCCTGCGGAACATCGGTAATGTCGCCGGGCTTCTGCCATCTGTTCATCTGGTCGGCAGTCTGGTTATCAAACCAGTCGGCATTAGCTGACTGATATCTTCCACCTCCGTTGTAAACCTTGTTGCCATAAACGAAACTGAGCAGAACATTCAGGTCAAATCCCTTGTATTCCATATAGTTGTTGAGGCCGCCGGTGAAATCGGGGTTAGGTGATCCGACTATCAGATCGCCTGCAAGATTATAGTTGCTTGTGGCTTCATCACTTGTATCGTTGATATAGTATATAGCATCACCGTTATCGGGATCAACACCTGCGTATTTTCTCATTTTAAACACACCTATAGGCTGCCCTTCAATGACATAATTTATCCCATTCGGAGTAATTTCCGGACCATTGATATTCAGGATCTTATTCTTGTTGAATGCAATGTTGAAGTCGGTCGTCCATTTGAAATCTCCCACGAAGTTGTTTGAATGAAGGGCAAATTCGAGACCTTTGTTTTCGAGTTCACCGATATTGCTCCAAACTCCTGTGAATCCGGAGGTTGAAGGCAGGGTCCTGTAAAGAAGCAGATCCGTGGTCTTTTTGTAATACAGGTCCAGTTCACCAGTCAGCCTGTTATTGAAGAGTCCGAAATCAATGCCAATGTCAGTCTGGGCAGTGTTCTCCCATCCCAGTTCCCTGCTCTGCAGCTGTGCCGGCTGGAGTGCATTTCTGCCTGCATAGTTTACACCTGAATAAAGAGCCAGATGAGCATAATCCGGAATTCCGGAGTTGCCGGTTATACCAAAGCTGGCGCGAAGCTTCAGGTAGCTCAGGGTGTTTTTGATCCCCTGCATGAAATCTTCTTCCGAAATTATCCATCCTGCCGATACAGCAGGGAAGAAACCATATCTGTTATCGATACCGAAACGGGATGAACCGTCAACCCTTCCTGATAATGAGAAAAGATATCTGTCCTTAAGCTTGTAATTTGCCCTTGCAAAATATGAAAGATAACTGTGCCCTTCATCCCAGCTTGAGAATTCAACTGCTTCGGCAGCATTTGCTATATTATGAAAATCGTCTGTCGGAAAACCTTTGCCATATACATTTGATCCCGTCGTCATCGATTCCTGGTACGACATACCTGCCACTACATTTATGTCGTGGACATCAAATGTTTTGGCATATGTGAAATAGTTTTCCCAATTGTAATTCACAACCCGCACCGACCTGTTCTGGGCCTCTCCTGCTGGTCCGGCACCTATTGTGAGCCTGCCCCAGAAATTCTTCTCGCGCATGTCCATGATGTCGGTCCCGAATTCTGACTTGAATGTCAGGTCCTTCAGTATCTTATAGGATGCATACGCGTTTGCAAGCGATCTGAATACTGTCTGATTGTTGAATCCATCCCTGAGCGAGATCAGGCTATTATAATATATGGTATTCGTATTTAGTTCACCCGTATCAGGATCATAGACCGGGGTTACGGGTGCCTGGGCTACAAGCTGAAGAGGAGTGGCGAATGCATTGTCATTTTCAACCCTGTCCATCTCGGTCCTAATAAGGTTCATCTGGATGCCGAATGCAAGCCTGTCGGTTGCTTTCTGGTCGAGGTTAAGACGACCGCTAAGCTTGTTCATATCGTTTCCGCGGAGGATACCTTTTGTGCGGTCATAACTTATACCTGCATAATAAGTTGTATTATCATCACCACCGCTACCCGAAACGTTTATCCTGTTGAGCATGCCCTTCTGAAATGCTTCTTTCTGCCAGTCGGTATCATAACCTTCGTTCCAGCGGGGCACGAACATATTCCAAATGTCTTCTTTTGGGAGCCATCCCCACACGAGCCCATCTTCGTCCGAGACGTTATCCATCGATTCATTGAGAAGCTCGAGGTACTGGTCAGCATTAAGCCATTTCATAAGATGGCTCGGCTGACTTATGCCGGTCGTATAATCAATATTGAATTTTGTGGCGCCTTTTTTGCCTCTTTTTGTTGTAATAATGACAACACCGTTTGATGCCCTCGACCCGTAAATGGCGGCTGCCGAAGCATCCTTGAGAACCTGTATCGACTCAACGTCGGCCATTGCAAGGTCAGCAAGGGGACTGACAGGCTGGTTATATTCATTACTTACGCTCTGTGTTGTTATCGGAACCCCGTCAACAACATACAGCGGCTGGTTATCGGCCGACACCGATGATGATCCCCTGATCCTCATTTTTACTGTCTCACCAAGCTTGCCACTTGCCTGCTCAATAAAAACGCCTGCTGTCTTACCCTGAATGGCCGATTCAAAACTTGCAGTCGGCATATCGGAAAGTCCTTTGGTGTCGACTTTTGTTATTGCACCAGAAACCGTTCTCTTGATGGCTGATCCGTACCCGACGACAACAACCTCATCAACCCCAAGCATTTCCATGTCAAGAGAGACATCTATAACATTGGATGTCCCAACTGTGACTTCCCTTGTGGCCATACCTACGAAACGAAACTCAAGTACAGCACCCGGTGCCGCGGAAATCTGGTACTTACCATTAATGTCGGTTGTTGTACCAACCGTGGTGCCTTTAAGCATTACCGTGGCACCAATAACCGGTTCCCCGTCTTCAGAACTGGTAACGGTACCCGTTATGGTTTTCTGCTGACTTACCGCAGGTAACAGAAAACCAAACAGGACAAAAAACAATAACAAAAACTTTTTCATAATTTTTGGTTTAGGTAGTTAATAAATTTCAGGAATCAATCAATTCCTTTTACTGTCCTTAAAAAACAATGGCTTTAAAAAGCAAAAATATGATTTTTTTCAATGTAAAAAATTTCAAAGTGTTATTTTCATTAAAAAACAAAATTTGTTTTGGTTTAAGGTTCCAGCAGCCAGGAAATATGGTCACTTTTGGCTATTTTTGTGTTCCAGTTCCTAATGATTCTTCACCACTATGAGTTCGTTCGCACATCTTCATGTCCACACGCAGTATTCCATACTCGACGGAGCATCAAATATATCACTGCTTATCGACAAGGTAAAAGCTCTGGGCATGGAGGCAGTTGCAATCACCGATCATGGGAACATGTTCGGCGTAAAGGAATTTCATGCCACAGCACTCAAAAAGGGTATTAAACCCATAATCGGTTGCGAGATCTATGTTGCCAAAAGATCTATATGCGATACATCGGGGAAGGAAGACAGGTCGGGCGATCATCTTATTCTCCTGGCAAAAAACCTGAAGGGCTACAAAAACCTCGTGAAGCTAGTTTCAACAGCCTGGATAAAAGGATTTTACTACAAACCAAGGATCGACAAGGAGCTTCTTGCACAATACAGGGAAGGACTTATCGCATCATCAGCATGCCTGGCTGGCGAGATTCAGGATGAGATACTTAACGGATCACTGACCGGGGCCGAAGAAGCCCTTAAAACCTATATCGACCTCTTTGGTGAGGATTTTTATCTCGAAATACAACGTCATGAGACCAATGACCCGGAAGCCGACAGAAAGGTCTTTCCCCTTCAGCAAAAGGTGATCGAAGTCTTTAAGAAGCTCTCTGAAAAATACAATGTCAGGATAATTGCAACCAACGACGTTCATTTCATCAATGCCGAGGATGCAGGGGCTCACGACAGGCTTATCTGCCTTAATACCGCCAAGGATATTGATGACCCCGACAGGCTGAGATATACACGCCAGGAATATCTCAAGAGCGAGGAGGAGATGAGGAGCATCTTCAGCGACATCCCCGAAGCTGTAGATAATGTAGCTGAACTGGTTCAGAAGGTTGAAAAGTACAAGCTCGACCACGATCCCATCATGCCTGATTTCGACCTTCCCGAAGGCTATAAAGACGACAATGAATATCTCAGGTTCCTTACTTACAAGGGAGCAAAGGAGAGATGGGGAGAACTGACAAAGGAACAGGTGGAACGTATTGATTTTGAACTCGACACAATCGCCAAGATGGGATTCCCGGGATATTTCCTTATAGTCCAGGATTTTTTAAGGGCTGCAAGGGAAATGGGGGTCTCGGTCGGGCCCGGAAGAGGATCGGCAGCAGGCTCAGCCGTGGCTTTCTGCCTGAGAATAACCGATATAGATCCAATAAAATACGGGCTGCTGTTCGAACGGTTCCTTAACCTCGACCGTATTTCAATGCCAGATATCGATATTGACTTTGATGAGGACGGGAGAGAGGATGTTCTTCGCTATGTAGTGAACAAATATGGACACGACAAGGTGGCCCACATAATTACTTTCGGATCGATGGCCGCCAAAATGGCCATAAGGGATGTTGCCAGGGTCCAGAAACTGCCTCTTCCTGATGCCGACAGGCTCGCCAAAATGGTGCCCGAACGTCCCGGAATAACGCTTGCAGCAGCATATGAGGAGGTTCCCGAGCTTGCAAAAGAAAGGAACTCATCAAACATGCTAATATCCCAGACCCTCAAATATGCAGAGGTTCTTGAGGGTTCGGTGCGTCAGACAGGGATCCATGCCTGCGGCATTATAATCGGAAAGGACTCACTCGACAACTATATCCCTTTATGCACGGCAAAAGATACGGACCTGTATTCGACACAGTATGAGGGCAGCCATGTCGAGTCTGTTGGGCTTCTCAAGATGGATTTCCTTGGACTGAAGACTCTTTCAATAATAAAAGACTGCCTCGAGAATATCAAACGATCAAAAGGTATAAATATTGACCTTGATAAACTGCCGCTTGACGATAAGAAAACATACGAACTGTTCAGCAACGGGGAAACCACAGGTATCTTCCAGTTTGAATCAGCAGGTATGAAAAGATATCTCAAGGAACTTAAACCCAACAGGTTCGAAGACCTGATAGCAATGAACGCCCTTTACAGGCCAGGGCCCATGGAATACATCCCCCAGTTTATCCGGAGGAAACACGGACAGGAAAAGATAGAATACCTCCTTCCCGTAATGGAAAAATACCTAAACGACTCTTACGGCATTACCGTTTATCAGGAGCAGGTAATGCTTCTCTCACAGGAACTTGCAGGCTTTACAAAAGGTGAGGCCGATAGCCTGCGCAAGGCAATGGGAAAAAAGAAAAAGTCCATAATGGACGAAATGAAGGTCAAATTCCAGGAAGGATGCCGGAAGAATGGTTATGACGATGAAAAAGTAAACAAAATATGGTCCGACTGGGAAGCATTTGCCCAGTATGCGTTCAATAAGTCACATTCGACCTGCTATGCATTGGTGGCCTTCCAAACCGGTTACCTGAAAGCCCATTATCCGGCAGAATATATGGCTGCAGTTCTTAGCCGTAACATAAGCGATATAAAAAAAATCACCACCTTCATGGATGAAACCAGAAGGATGGGAATGGAAGTCCTCGGCCCCGATGTAAACGAAAGTAATGTTAAGTTCACTGTAAACAGAGACGGAAACATCAGGTTCGGACTGGGTGCGATAAAAGGAGTGGGTGAAAGTGCAGTCGTCCAGCTCATCGAGGAAAGGGAACAGAACGGTACATATAAAAGTATTTATGACCTTGTTGAAAGAGTGAACCTTAACTCGCTCAACAAGAAAAACCTTGAGGCTATGGCTGTTGCCGGGGCCTTCGATTGCTTTCCCGAGTTTACAAGGGCCCAGTATTTTTCTACTGATCAGAAAGGCATTAGCTTCCTCGAAAATCTTATCAGGTATGGAAACAACGTGAAGGCTATGAAGAGTTCGAGCCAACAGACTCTTTTCGGAGGTTCAGGCGGATTCGATATCATCAGGCCCGAAGCAACACCATGCCCCGAATGGCCGAAACTTGAAAAGCTCAACAGGGAAAAAGAAGTGATCGGCATATACCTTTCATCCCACCCGCTTGATGATTTCAGGCTTGAAATAAACACATTCACCACCGCCACGCTTGCTGACCTCCAGAACCTAAGCGAATGGGCCGACAGGGATGTCGTTGTTGCCGGAATGGTGACCGATGCTAAGAACGGCATTGGCAAAAACGGCAAGCCTTACGGATCATTCACCCTCCAGGATTATACCGATTCATTCAGGTTCATGATGTTCGATAAGGAATACGTTGAATTCAGCAAGTTCTTCGTTACAGGCTATTATCTCCTTGTAAGAGGACGGGTGCAGAAAAGAAAATTCAGGGAAGAAGAGCTTGAATTCCATATTAAGACTATAAACCTTCTGTCGAGTGTAAAGGACGAACTTATCAGGTCGGTAACCCTTAAGATAAATCCTGAGAATATAAACAGTGAGATGATAAACGGGCTCCTTGAGATCGTCAGGGAAAATAAAGGTGAGACTGAACTGAAATTCCTTTTTTATGATCCCGACGACAAGATATCAGTTCCCATGTTCTCAAGAACCCTGAGAGTCAGACTGAATAACGAACTGATTGCCTTTCTTGACGACTTCCCGGGAATAGAATATAAAGTTAATTAGTTATATTTGGCAGTTCATGTTAGATAAAAATCCTGAAAATTAAATATTATGGCATTAGAAGTAAATGACACCAATTTTGAAGAGATTGTATTAAAGGCTGACAAACCTGTCATGGTTGATTTCTGGGCAGAATGGTGCGGCCCTTGCAGAATGATCGCCCCATATGTTGAAGAGATCTCCCGAGAATATGAAGGGAAGGCAGTTGTTGCAAAATGCGATGTCGATAACAGCCCGGGAGTTGCCGCCAAATTTAATATCCGCACTATCCCCACTGTCCTTTTCTTTAAAAATGGCGCTGTTGCTGACAAACAGATAGGCGCCGTCTCAAAAGTCAATTTTGTAAATAAGTTAACCAGGTTGCTGCAATAGCGCTTAACCGATGACAGTATGTGTTTTTGCTTCCTCAAGCAGCCGTATCGACAAGAGATTTGCAGTGGCTGCCGCTGAGCTGGGAACTCTTTTTGCCTGTTCAGGGATCAACGTTATTTACGGTGGAGGAGGGATCGGGCTCATGGGCGTCCTTGCCGACGCTGTCATGGAAAAGGGGGGAACAATTACCGGTGTCATACCCGCATTCATGAATGATGAAGGCTGGGGACATCCCCGTGTCAGGGAAATGATAGTCACCGATGACATGGGTGAGAGGAAAAAGAATATGTTCGCCAGGGCTGATGCCGTTGTAGCCCTCCCGGGAGGGATAGGAACCCTCGAAGAGCTTACAGAAGCAATTACGCTTAAACAGCTCGGGCTTTTCAGGGGGCCTGTGATAATCCTGAATACCCTTAACTTCTATGATTCGCTTATTTATCTTCTTGGAAAAATGATAGAAGGAAACTTCATGCGCAACGAGCATAAGGGTATGTGGAACATTGCATCAACACCTGAAGAGGTTATTGGTCTTTTATCGAATGACAAAGGATGGATCGATAACCCCAGGAAAATTGCAAGAATCTGATGCCGGTCACTTTCCATATCATTTGCTGTTTAAAAATATCCTGAGAGTGCTTCCCACGAATACCTGTTCCCGGAAAAGCTTTCCTTCAACTTCCGGGGCTTTTACCCCTTCTTTAAATATCTGCTTCCCGTAAAAAACCCTTGCCTCATCCCATAATCCGTTAAGGATAAAATGGTTGATCACCCTTGCCCCGCCCTCTATGAACAACGACTGGATGCCCCATTGAAAAAGGTATTCAACGATCTGTGAAGCAGAAGATTCCCTGGCATTCAGCTTTACAACGACAGATCCCGGAAGTGTTACTTTTTCGGGGTAAAAGGTAAAAACGACCTGGGACCCGATCAGGCTGCTCATCGCGGGCTTTTCCGGAAGTGATCCCGAACCTGACAGTATCAGCCGCACAGGATTGTTGCCATACCATTCCCTGACATTCAACAGCGGATTATCCGTCCTCACTGTCTCTCCCCCAACCAGTATCGACTGCTCGGCAGCACGCCATTTGTGAACAAGCACTTTTTCAGTCTTGCCTGTGATCCAGACAGGGCCCCTGTACCCCGGCACACTCCTGTTAACATCAATGAAACCATCGGAACTCTGAGCCCACTTAAGTGTTATATAGGGCCTTTTCTTCTCATTAAAGGTAAAAAAACGCCTGTTGATCCACCTGCATTCCTCCCCTGCCACGCCCACCTTAACATTACATCCGGCTTCCCTTAGCCTTGCTATTCCTCTTCCCGACACCTTCAGACTCGTATCAGTGGTTCCGACAACAACCGAGGGTATCCTGTTCGAAATTATCATATCCGCACATGGCGGCGTCTTGCCAAAATGCGAACAAGGTTCAAGGTTTACGTAAATAACTGATGAGGCAAGCAGGCTTTTATCCTTAACCGATTCAACAGCAATTACTTCGGCATGTGGCCCGCCCGATTTAAGATGATAACCCTCCCCTATTACTTTTCCGTTGCAGACAATGACCGCCCCGACCACCGGATTCGGATATGTCATGCCTTCAGCTTTTGCAGCAAGGTCGAGGCATCGTCGCATGAATTTCAGATCTTCACCCGGGGTCATTTCCTGAGAATTGCTAATTTTGGCTTATGGCGGTTAAATTACAAACAATTAAGGATATCAGGAACTATCTGAAGAAAGAGTTGTCGGAGCTTTACCCCGAAAGTGAATCTTCGGCCATTGCCAACCTTGTAATTGCGGATGTATTTGATCTTAAGTCACTTTCTGCAGGCCTGCTGATGAATGATGATCCTCTGGAAGAAGAAAAAGCAGAAAAAATAACAGGCTATTGCAGAGAACTTAAAACGGGCAAGCCTGTTCAGTATGTCCTGGGCGTGACATATTTCCTTGACTGTATAATTAAGGTCAGGCCCGGAGTGCTTATCCCGAGGCCGGAGACTGAGGAACTTGCTGATCTTATCATAAGGGAAAACAAAGGGTTTCAAGGCAGGATTATCGATATCGGCACGGGATCGGGGTGTATTGCCATTGCCCTGGCAAAACATATCCCGGCGGCAAAGGTAACCGGAACCGATATCTCCGATAAGGCAAATGAAACAGCGAAACAAAATGCCGTTCTTAACGGGGTGGATGTGACTTTCCTTACCGCTGACATTCTGAAGAGCACGAAACGGGAAATACCGCCGGCTGGCATAATAGTAAGCAACCCCCCCTATGTGAGGGAATCTGAGAAAGTGCTTATGCACAGGAATGTTCTCGATTTCGAACCGTATGAAGCATTATTTGTCGCGGATGAGGATCCGCTCAGGTTTTATAAGGCAATTCTTGATGCGGCGCCCGAACTTTCCGAAAAACCCGGGAAAATCTATTTTGAAATCAATGAGGCCCTCGCGAAGAACATCTCTGACCTTCTCGAATCATATGGTTACAGTGATATCCTTATCGTAAAGGATATAAACGGGAAGGACCGAATTGCAAAAGCAGTAAAACATGAATGAGAATGACCTTTTCACGACAGCGCTTAACAAGGCTATGGCATTATGTGCCGGCCGCGAATATTGCACTGATGATATATCGGGTAAGCTTGGATCATGGGGCATCAAAGGGGATGATGCCGGAAAAATACTTGAAATACTTGTTAAGGAAAAATTCATTGATGACAGAAGATATGCCGAAGCATTTGTAAAAGACAAATACAGACAAAATAAATGGGGACGTCTGAAAATAGCTTCCATTCTGAAGATGAAAAACATTCACGGAGATATTATTAATCTGGCTTTACAGGCAATCGATGAAGATGAGTACAGGCAAACTGTCAGGGAAATCGTATTGTCGCACCGGAAATCGATAAAAGCAAAAAACGATTATGACCTTAAAGGAAAACTGATGAGGTTCGGTCTGTCAAGGGGGTTTGAAAGCAACCTGCTTTATGATCTGATAAATGAAATTGACTGAACGCCGGATCTCGTTTCCACCGCTCAGAACCCAATGAACTAAAGAAACAGAAAAATGCTTTTTATCAGAGGCAGGAAACAGACAATAAAGAGCATGAACGATACCGCCGAATCATATACGATAAGCTCACGTGAGATATCGTCATTTTTCAAATAAAAGAAAGAAAAAAATATGCGCATCAGAAATTGTCCCGCAAAGAAGATGAAAATCCTAAGACCATTTGCATTCCAGATACGGGCTTCTGAAATCTTTCCTCTTACAATCAGCGAGAAACTGTGCGATAGTCCGCACGAGGCACATGGCTGACCTGTAAGTTTCTCATGTATGCAGGCAACAGGATAATTGTTCCTTTCGGGCGAAAAAATGCCGGAGTAAATGAAAATCAGAAATATTACCCCGGCAAGTATAAAATTTACTGTCAGATAAGGTTCATTAGCTATCCTGTGCTTCGGATATACCGCTGAATCACTTTTTTGTCCTGAGAGAATCATTTTTCAGGGAGTCGGCCTTTTCAAGTTCTTCAAGTTCCTTCACTCGGCTGTCGTTGTTGTTGCCGGTTGATATTTCAATTTTATCTCCCCCGCTTTCAACCTTGATATTAACGTTTGCATCTTCAAGCCCATCAAGGACATTTTCCTGTACGTCGTTAATCACGTTTTCGATTTTTCCTCCGAATTCCTTATCAAATTTGTCTCCTATTTTTCCGGCCACGAATATCTGCGACACAGAGATCATAAATGCTACGACACCGATAACGAGTGCAGCAATGATAACACCCCTCGGAGCGCCGCTCCTGGATGCCTGAGATAATCCGACCGCAGCAAGTACAATGGCTATTATTGCGGGAATAATGGCTATAATGCCCACGCACGGGATAACTGCCAGAACAAATGTAACAATGGCTGTGATGAGAGCTGCAATACCCAGATTCTGGCCGGCAGGCCTCGGCTGAGGACCCGACGGCTGACCAGTATTCTGTACGGGGTTATTTGTGAAGTCTTCCATAACGAATATTAATTTGCGTTGTTTTCATTCCGTGTCAGGATATTCAGCATATCCTGTTCTAAAGACGTTACAGGATTTTCAATGATGCGTCCTGTTTCAATTTTATTTTTCATTATGATAAATGTAGGCACTCTTTCTATTCCAAGCTCCTCATAGCCTCCCACGGGTGCATTTTTTGAAATGTCAACACCAATGAAAGTCACTTTTCCTGAAGGGAAACCCCATTGTTCAAGAACTTTCATGAAACGGGGAACCTCCCGCCGGCTGTCAGGGCACCATGTACCCAATACTATCTTTATTGTAAGGTCATCCTGATTTATTCCCTTAAGCTTTTCAATGGCATCCCCGGCCGGGCTGTATGATTCAAATCCTTTCAGATACCATTCGGCATGAGGCATCCCCGTGAACTGGAATGGTTGAATATACCCGAGAAGCCATGTTGAAGGTTCCGAGAAATTTGTCATTGCCGTATTTTCTGCATTGGGTTTGCCAGAAGAAAGATTCTCAAGTGCGGGCTTTCCTGTGCCGCAACCTGCTGAAATCAGTGTCAATAAGGCAACTGTAAAAACACATTTTCTCATAACTGCCAGTGTTTAATCAATTCCACTACGGTTAACAGCAGGCAATTTAATTAATTTTTATTCACATACATGAATCAGGATCTCAAGTATCTGTAGGGCTGCCTTTGCAACAGAAGTTCCGGGACCAAATATTGCGGCAACACCAGCATCATAAAGGAATTTATAATCCTGCGGGGGGATCACACCTCCGGCAATTACCAGTATATCCTCCCTGCCAAGCTTCCGCAGTTCTTCTATCACCTGGGGGATAAGAGTCTTGTGGCCTGCCGCAAGACTTGATATCCCCAGTACATGGACATCATTTTCGACTGCCTGTTTTGCCGCTTCAGAAGGAGTCTGGAACAATGGCCCGATATCGACGTCGAATCCAAGATCGGCATACCCCGTTGATACTACTTTGGCTCCTCTGTCATGTCCGTCCTGCCCTATCTTGGCAATCATGATCCTTGGCTGGCGGCCCTCCCTGGCGGCAAACTTCTCCACCAGGGCTCTTGCTTCTGCAAAATCTCTGTCCTTTTTATATTCCGATGAATATGCCCCTGAGATGGTTCTGATCACTGCTTTATACCTCCCGACAATTTTTTCACAGGCAAAAGAAATCTCCCCGAGGGTTGCTCTTTTCGCGGCAGCATCGACAGCAAGCTCCAGAAGATTACCATTGCCCGAAGTTACACATTTTGTTATAGCATCGAGCGCTTCACGGCAATCCCTTTCGTTTCTTCCGGCCTTCAGCATTGCAATCCTGCGGATCTGCGACTCTCTAACAGCTGTATTGTCAACTTCAAGGATCTCGAGGGGTTCTTCTTTTTCGAGCCTGTATCTGTTTGTGCCGACAATGATCTGCTGGCCCGAGTCGATTCTTGCCTGGGCCCTGGCAGCTGCTTCCTCTATCCTCATTTTGGGCAACCCCGATTCAATGGCTTTGGCCATCCCCCCCATGTTTTCTATCTCTTCAATCTGTTCCCATGCCTTCCGTGCAATCTCATGAGTAAGGCTTTCCACATAATATGACCCGGCCCATGGATCTATCGACCTGCATATATTTGTCTCTTCCTGGAGATATATCTGGGTGTTCCTTGCAATCCTTGCCGAAAAATCAGTCGGAAGAGCAAGAGCCTCGTCAAGGGCATTTGTGTGAAGGCTTTGCGTATGCCCCATGGCAGCCGCCATAGCTTCGATACATGTCCTGCCCACATTGTTGAACGGATCCTGCTCGGTAAGGCTCCACCCCGATGTCTGACAATGTGTCCTGAGAGCAAGCGACTTTGGATTGGAGGGATTGAAGCTTTTTACAATTTTAGCCCAGAGCATCCTTGCAGCCCTCATTTTTGCTATTTCCATGAAATGATTCATGCCGACAGCCCAGAAAAATGAGAGGCGGGGAGCAAAATCATCAATATCAAGGCCGGCATTTACTCCTGCCCTGAGATATTCAAGGCCGTCGGCAAGGGTATAGGCGAGCTCCAGGTCGCAGGTGGCTCCTGCTTCCTGCATATGATAACCTGATATGCTGATAGAATTGAATTTTGGCATCCTGGCCGCTGTGTAGCGGAAGATGTCGGCAATTATCCTCATCGAGAAATCAGGCGGGTAGATATATGTATTCCTGACCATGAATTCCTTCAGGATATCGTTCTGGATTGTCCCGGAAAGTTCTTCAAGCTTTGCACCCTGCTCGAGAGCTGCAACAATGTAAAATGCCATTATTGGCAGAACGGCCCCGTTCATTGTCATTGAAACCGACATCCTGTTCAGGGGTATCCTGTCGAAGAGTATCTTCATATCGAGTACAGAATCGACGGCCACCCCTGCTTTCCCGACATCGCCGGCCACCCTTTCATGATCCGAATCATATCCCCTGTGCGTTGGCAGGTCGAAAGCGACTGAAAGACCTTTCTGCCCGGCAGCAAGATTCCTCCTGTAGAATGCATTCGACTCCTCGGCAGTCGAAAACCCGGCGTACTGCCTTATTGTCCATGGCCTTGTGACATACATGCCCGGATACGGCCCCCGGAGAAAAGGAGGTATTCCGGCTGCATAATCAAGGTGCTCCATGCCACGAAGGTCTTCCTCACTGTAAAAAGCTTTTACCTCGATTTTTTCAGGAGTCAACCAGTTTTCACCGCCGCTGAAATAATGGTCGCCCGACTCGCTGAATTTCTTTGAGCTCAGGTCGGTATATTTAAATTGTGGTCTCATAAATTTTCGTGTAAGTTGATCAGTCTTTTATTCCCAGGCAGGAGTTGTAATAGCTGAGTGCCGCGACCATGTCGGAACGGAGGTTAATAAAATTGAGGCCTTTTGCCTTAAGTTCCTCCGTTTCCGGAGGATTTCCGGCAATAACTATAATTGCCTTTCCGCCGGCCCTGGCAAGTATGCCGGGAACCATGCCCGCGTATTCCTCATCAGAACTGCAGATCACAATAATATGTGCTCCCGCTCCCAATGCATCCTCAACACCCTTTTCAGGATTGTCGCAGGCATCATTTTCAATGATCCTGTATCCGGCACAACCGAAAAAGCCCGCGGAAAACTGTGCCCTTGCCCGCCTCATCGTATGGCTGCCTGTCTGGAGGAGGAACACGACGGGCCTGAAAGGAGCTTTTTCGACAGCAAGCCTGATCTTTTCAAAATCTTCTGAAGCTCTTGACAGCTTTAATGGTCTGACAACCTGAGCACTGCCTGCCGGATGAACGGTATCGGAACATGCCGTGAACGGAAGTCCGCTTAGCTCTTCAGGATTTGGATACTGGTTCGTGCCAAGGATTATCTCCTTCCTCCTGCTTACATTTTCCTTTTTCTCCCTGGCCGATTTTTCAATGCTGTCCTGGATGATGCCTGAATTCAGAGCGGAAAGGAATCCGCCTCTTTCCTCGACTTCCAGGAAAAGTTTCCAGGCATTCCCGGCGATCATGGATGTAAGGTTTTCAATATAGTATGATCCTGATGCCGGATCGGTGACCCTGCCAAAAAAGGCTTCTTCCCTTAGGATCAGCTGCTGGTTCCTTGCGATCCTTTCAGAAAATTCACCAGGTTTGTTAAATGCAATGTCGAAATGATTCACTGTAAGCGAATCAGCCCCTCCCAATACTGCCGACATTGCCTCTGTCTGAGTGCGGAGCATATTCACGTAGGGATCAAATATTGTGGCGTTCCAGCAGCTTGTAACCGAGTGTATCTCCATCCGGGATCCTGATGTCCCAGAAAATCCATATGCATCTGCCACAAGCGACCAGAGTATCCTGGCAGCACGGAGCTTGGCAATTTCGAGGAAATAATCAGTACCTGTGCCGAAGCTGAAGCGCATTTTCGATGCTGCAGCTTCAGGGCTGATCCCCCGGTCGGTGAGCTGTGAAAGGTACTCCACTGCCATGGATACTGAATATCCAAGTTCCTGCACGATTCCGGAACCTGCATCCCTGAAGTATGAGCCGTTTATCTGAATGTTCCTGTAGAACGGAAGCTGAGCTGTATCCCTTGTCAGAGATGCCAGATAGTCAAAACCTGCCCCGGCAGGGACGCACAGAGCACCGTTAATCATCAGCCTGCCAAGCGGATCAGCTTCAACCGCGCCCCTGATTGTTTCAGGGGACATTCCTCGTTTTTCAATGATCCGTATGAGATATTTTATTATCTCCCGTGCTTTCCCTTCCGAAAGGAAATTTATTGCCGTACCTTCCGGGATGATATTGTCGAGAAGGACTCTAAGGTTGTCTTCAGTTACCGATTCCGGATCTTTAATTATAAAGCCAAGTGAATCAACACCCTTCATAAGGACATCCAAAGCTTTTGCATTGGAAATCCCGTAATCATTAACTTCAATATCCTGCCTTACAAGCCATTTTTTATCGACACTTTCTTGCCGTTTATCAGTGTTTTTTACCTTTACATCGACAACTTCAAGCAGTTTGCTGAACCCTTTCACATGGTTCAGGTTATCAAGGTCTTCCCTCCTGTAGAATGGCATTGCCTCGAATCCTTCACCTGTTTTCCAGACCATTTTCTTACTGAAATCAGCGCCTTTAAGGTCGGCATTGATCTTATCGATCCATTCCTGTGTTGCAACAGGGGGAAACTGGTCAAACAGTTTCTTTTGTTTTAAATCTGACACCTGGTTATCTGATTATTTCGTTAATTCTCCTGTCATTAATAGCTTCTGATAAAAACATGAATTATCCCGAGAAAGCGCAGGGTATTAAATAGCTATACTTATTTGCCGGCGAATTCCATTAAATAAGATTTGATGAATGCATTCAGGTCACCATCGAGTACGGCAATTACATTTCCCGACTCGTGGTTGGTTCTGTGGTCCTTAACCATTTTATAGGGATGGAGGGTATAGGACCTGATCTGGGAACCCCATTCAATCTTTTTCTTTTCACCTTCTATCTTTGACTGTTCTTCCCTTCTTTTGCTGAGTTCCATTTCATAAAGCTGCGATTTAAGGATTCGAAGGGCATTTTCCTTGTTGTTAAGCTGGGAACGCGTTTCCTGGTTCTCTATCACGATGCCCGTGGGATGATGCCTGAGCCTTACTGCAGTTTCAACCTTATTTACATTTTGCCCGCCTGCTCCGCTTGAACGGTAGGTCTCCCAGGTTATATCGGCCGGGTTGACTTCTATTTCGATATTATCATCAACAAGGGGGGTCACAAAGACTGAGGCAAAAGTTGTCTGCCTCTTGCCCTGGGCATTGAAAGGGGATATTCTCACAAGACGGTGAACACCGTTTTCGCTTTTAAGGTAGCCGTATGCCCTCTCACCTTCTATCTCGAGTGTGACAGATTTGACTCCAACCTCATCACCGGGTTGAAAATCAAGTTCCCTGACCTTGTAATTGTTTCTTTCGGCCCATCTAAGATACATCCTGAGCAACATTGAAGCCCAGTCGTTACTTTCAGTTCCCCCCGCACCAGAATTTATCTTAAGGATCGCGCCAAGCTGGTCTTCTTCCTTCTGGAGCATGTTTCTGACCTCGAGATCCTCAATAAGAGTCAGGCTTGTTTCATACTGCCTGTCGACATCCTCTTCAACAGCTTCACCCTCCTTAAAAAAATCATAAATAACCTGAAGGTCTTCGAACCCCCGGTTTACCTTCTCAAATTCAGTGGTCCAGCTCCTGATCTGTGAAATTTCCCTCAGGAGTCCCTCGGCCGACTTCGGATCATTCCAGAAATCCGGCCTCTGAGTAATAAGCTCCTTTTCAGCTATTTGTTTTAGCTTCCCGTCGATGTCAAAGATACCTCCTCAAAGCATCCCGGCGTTCCGACAAGCTTTTGATCTGCTCTATAGTAATCATTCAGTTTCAGATTTTGGGCAAATTTACTTTTAATTGAACTTTCTTCCAAACTTCATGTGATATGGATTCTTTGTTTAATTTTAGAAGTCTTGTTTTATTAATTAAACGGATAATTTTAATTATTGAGTATGAGATTCTTCGCTTCACTTCGTTGCCCTCAGAATGGCAGTTGTTTGCTTGTCTGACAAGGGGCGGAGGTGTCTGTTGGGGGCCTCACCTCCAACAAACACCTTCGCGCCGACACCGCCTCAGTAAAAGTCTGTCATCCTGAGCGATGCGAAGAATCTCATCCTTTTTATCGGACACTATTAATTTATTATAAAGGATGCTCCGATCATTTCTATACCATAATCTCACAGAGGCCGGGTGTGACGAGGCCGGAAGGGGATGCCTTGCCGGACCTGTAACGGCTGCAGCCGTGATACTTCCGAAAAACTACAAACACCCTGTTTTGAATGATTCAAAAAAACTGACGGCCCGCCAGAGAAACGAACTGAGAGAGGAGATTACCGGTTCAGCGATAGCGTGGAATGTTGCTTTTGTCACTAATGAGGAAATTGATGAGATTAATATCCTGCGGGCCTCGATAAAGGCCATGCATCTTGCAATCGGGGGTCTGGCAAAAAAGCCCCAGTTCCTTCTTATCGACGGGAACAGGTTTTTCCCTTACGGGGACATAGGGTATAAAACGATTGTAAAGGGCGACAGCCTTTATTTTCCGATTGCCGCAGCTTCGGTTCTTGCAAAGACGTTCCGCGACGAATACATGGAAAACATCCACAATGAATATCCCGAATATGGCTGGAACAGGAACAAAGGGTATCCCACTTCATTTCACAGGCAAGCGCTTTTAAAACACGGCCTTACCCCATACCACAGAAAATCATTCAGCCTCTTTAACACCCAGTTAACGATCGAATTCTGATTTCTCATTCAAATATTACAATTATCTTTGACGCTTAATTCTAATTCAAATTAACTATCATGAAAAAAATCCTGACACTAATTCTGATACTTGTTTCCGGTTTCGGCTTAAAGCTGAAGGCAGATGAGGGGATGTGGGTTCTGCCGCTTATTGAGAAACTCAATATAGGGAAAATGACCGAACTCGGCCTAAAGCTCTCTGCTGAGGATATTTACAGCCTTAACAAGGCGAGCCTGAAGGATGCTGTTGTACGCTTCGGAGGAGGATGCACGGGCGAAATAGTATCATCGGAGGGGCTCCTTCTTACAAATCATCACTGCGGTTACGGACAAATACAGGCTCACAGCACAGTCGAGCATGATTATCTAAAGGATGGGTACTGGGCCATGACAAGAGACCAGGAGCTTCCCAACCCGGGGCTTTCAGTTACCTTCCTTATTAAGATAGAAGATGTTACAGACCAGGTTCTTGCCAACGTAAAACCAGGCATGAGCGAGCAGGAAAGAAATTCAGTCATCAGCCAGGCAAGGGCCGCAATCGAGAAAAAGGCCTCCGAAGGGACCGGCTACAGGGCCGACGTAGCTTCTTTCTATGGCGGAAATTATTTCTATCTCATTGTATCGGAACGCTATAACGATGTAAGGTTTGTTGGTGCACCGCCATCATCGATTGGGAAATTCGGATTTGATACAGATAACTGGGAATGGCCGCGCCATACCGGCGATTTCAGCGTTTTCAGGGTCTATACCGGTCCTGATGGTAAGCCTGCCCCATATTCAAAGGATAATATCCCTCTCAGGCCAAAACATTGGCTGCCTGTCTCGATAAAGGACCTTAAGGAAGGTGATTATGCAATGATCCTCGGATACCCCGGCAGAACACAAAGGTATGCCACATCGTATGAAGTTGATGAACTTCTGAAAATCACCCATCCAAACAGGATAAAGATACGCGGAATGCGCCAGGAGATACTTATGGCCGACATGCAGGCCGACCAGAAAGTTAATATTCAGTATGCCTCCAAATATTCAGGCTCATCAAACTACTGGAAATATTCAATCGGCCAGAAGGCAGGTCTTGAAAGACTTAATGTAAAAGCAAAGAAACAGCAGATTGAAGATCAATTCAATACGTGGGTAAATGCAGATCCTTCAAGAAAAGCAAAATACGGCGAGTCACTGAACATGATCCGAACAGCTGTTGAAGGAAGGGCAGAATTTGCAAATGCCCAGCAATATATAAGCGAATGCTTTTTCCAGGGCTGTGAAATCCTCAGCCTTAATTCTGTTGCTTCGGCCCTTATTGAAGCAATGAAATCAGGTGATGCAAACAGGGTAAGGGAGCTTGCATCAAACCTTAAAGGAAGGATCGAAATGTTTTACAAGGATTACAATCCACCCACCGACCAGAAAGCAATGAAAGCCATGCTGAAACTTTACAGGACAGATGTCCCTGCCAAATTTCATCCCGACTTTTATACCGCCATTGTCGACAAAAAGTTTAAGGGCGATATCGACAAGTATGTTGATGATCTTTTTGCAAAGTCAGTATTTGCAAGCGAGGCCAGACTTTCCGCCTTCCTCGATAAGCCAAATCTTAAAACCCTTGAGAATGACCCTGTAAGCCTGGCTGCAGCTTCAATAAACAAGACCAGCAGCGATGTTTCAAAGGATCTGAGCCAGTTTGATGAGAACCTCACAACAGGAAGAAGATTGTGGATAGCTGCCCTGAAGGAGATGATCCCGGGAAAAACACTCTATCCTGATGCAAATTCAACAATGCGGCTTACCTATGGGACTATCAAGGAGTATGATCCGAAGGACGCGGTTACATATAAGTACTACACGACTCTTCAGGGTGTCGTTGAGAAATACAAGCCCGGTGACTATGAATTTGATCTTCCCCAAAGGCTTATCGATCTGAACAACCGTAGGGAATTCGGGAGGTACGGATCGCCTGAAGGTTATATGCCTGTCTGCTTCCTCACTACAAACGATATTACAGGCGGCAACTCGGGAAGCCCGGTGATAAATTCCAACGGAGAGCTTATTGGTCTTGCCTTTGACGGGAACTGGGAGGCAATGAGCGGTGACATAGCCTATGAGCCTGAGCTCCAGCGAACAATCGCGGTCGATATCAGGTATGTTCTCTGGATTATGGATGTATATGCAGGAGCAGGGCATCTTGTAAATGAAATGACTGTTGTCCGTTAATTTTTATCTGTTCTTTTAACAATTCATTGCCATGGGTATTGATTTAAGGGAAATAGTTGCGGCTTTCATGGTACTATTTGCAATTATTGATATTACGGGATCGATCCCCATAATTATCGATATAAAGGCAAAATCAGGTGCCGTCCATCCAATGAAGGTGACGGTGGTTTCGTACGTTATTTTTCTTGCATTCCTTTTCATAGGCAACCCTCTCCTTGGTGTTTTTGGAATAGATGTTTCATCGTTTGCGATCGCCGGATCGTTTATTATTTTCCTCATAGCCATGGAGATGATCCTCGGTATTGAATTGTTCAAGCAGGAATCTCAGGGGGAAGGAGCAGTCTTTCCAATTGCCTTTCCCCTTATTGCCGGAGCCGGATCACTTACGACCATCCTGTCGTTAAAAGCCGAATTTCATACGATTAACATATTTATCGGGCTTACACTCAACATGGTCATTGTTTATCTTGTTCTCCGGCTCACCAAAATGTTTGAGAGGTTTCTTGGCAAAGGCGGACTCCAGATACTTAAAAAAGTATTTGGTGTGATACTTCTCTCAATAGCAATAAAGCTTTTCCTGACGAATACGGGTATAGTCATTTATAATGGCAAATGAGATAACTATCTATACGGATGGCGCTTCCAGTGGCAATCCCGGTCCCGGAGGCTACGGGGTTGTGCTGAAATCAGGCAGCCACCGTCGTGAGAAATCGGAAGGATTCAGGCTTACAACAAATAACAGGATGGAGCTTCTGGCAGTAATTGTCGGGCTCGAATCACTCAGGATCCCGGGCAGCAGGGTAACAATATATACCGACTCGAGGTATGTTGCCGATTCTGTCGAAAAAGGCTGGGTATTCCGATGGGAAGCCAAAGGTTTCAAAAACAAGAAGAATCCTGATCTCTGGATCAGGTTTCTTAAGGTTTACAGGAAGCATCATGTTAAGTTCGTCTGGATAAAGGGGCATGCCAGCGATCCGGAAAATGAACTATGCGACAGGCTGGCGGTTGAAGCATATAAAAGCGGAAAATTATCGGAGGATACGGGATATAACCCTGATAATTCGGATGAAGATATGTTTATTCAGCAATAATGAGAGGGCAGGCGGAACTATATCAGTTTTTTGAGAAGCTCGGAATAAGCTTTGAATATCACGAGCATCCTCCTCTTGCCACTATTGAGGATGCAAAGATTTATTGGAAAGACTATGACTCGGGAAGATGCAAGAATATTTTCTTCAGGAATCACAAAGGCGACAGGCATTATCTCGTCGTCCTGGAGCATCTTCGCCAGCTTGATATTCATGATCTTGAAAAACGGCTGCACCAGGGGAAACTAACATTTGCATCAGATAAGCGCCTGAAGAAATACCTTGGCGTCGAACCCGGTTCTGTTTCACCTTTCGGGCTTATAAATGACAAAGAGAACCATGTTCATCTTTTTATTGATGAGAAGCTTAACGAGTTTGAGCGTCTTGCTTTTCATCCAAATGTAAACACAGCTTCTCTTGTAATATCGCTGACAGATTTTCTGAAGTTTCTCGACAATACGGGCAACACATACGAGTTTATAAAGCTCTACGATTGAAATCCTTATAAACAGGCTGTTTCCATTCTTCGAAAGGTTCATATTTGCTCATGCAGGCCCATATTATGCCTCTTTTTTGTATTTCAAGGGCCTGCGGAACATTAAAGTCGGATGCCACATGCCCGAGCGAGGAATAAAATACCCTTCCTTTGCCATAGTATTTTTTCCATGCGACAGGTACAACATTGCCTCCGATCCAGTCTGAATTCTTATCGGTGAATGTTGTTGTGGCAAGGACTTTAACATTCGGATCGAGATGTACATAATATTGTTCCGAATGCATGTCAAAATCCTGTAGTCCCCGGGTCACAGGATCCTCATGGTCGACTATATTCACCCTGTAGTCTATGACCCCTCCCGGGTGGGCAACCCATTGGCCTCCAACCATGAATTGATATTCAGTGTTATTCCTGAACGAATCGCCCAGGCCTCCATGCCATCCGGCAATACCTGTCCCGCTTTTGACTGCTTCAAGCAGGGCTTTTTCCTGGTCGTTTTCGATTGTCCCCATCGTCCATGCCTGAACAATAAGGTCAAAGTCGGTCTTTAAATTGTACGTGGTATAGGCTGTCAGTGTATCAGAAACTGTTACCGATGCGCCTTCCGACTGCATCCAGGGGACAAAAATATCACGGCATTTGTCAGGTTCATGACCCATCCAGCCTCCCCATACATACAGGACTTTTTTCCCGTTCAGTGGTGAAGGAGTCCGCCTCCCCGTAATACGTCCGGATAATGAGGGAGTTATTATTGCAGCAGTGGCCAAGGCTGCTCCTTTCATGATAAAAGATCTGCGTGAAATCATAGCTGATAGAATTTAGTCTAAGATAGAAATTTTCCTGATTTGATTGACCGGGGAGGAAATTTATACTCTTTAAATATCATAATATCAGGCGCGATAACAATGTTCTGAAACAAAATTTATCTTTTCCTGCATCAATTCCTGCTTTAATACGTCTTTACACCGGACAGTTAAAACTTACTTTTTCCATGAAAAGGACACTGATTTCATTTTTTGCATTAATATTCCTGTTAACATATGTTGAGGGCCAGAGGCCGGAAAAAAAGCAGTACAAGGCAGAACGCACTACTACAGCACCGGCAATAGACGGTATTTTGAATGATGAAACCTGGAAGGAAGGTACCTGGGCCGACGATTTCATCCAGTTTGAACCCTACAACGGCAGCAAGGTTTCGCAGAGAACAGAATTCAAAATCCTTTATGACGATGATAATATTTATGCAGCCTTCAAAGCATATGATACAAGTCCCGACAGTATAGTGAGCAGGCTCACAAGGCGTGATAATACCGACGGTGATGTGGTTGCAATAATATTCGACAGCTTTCACGACTTGCGTACCGGATTTCTTTTCGGAGTCTCAGTAAGTGGTGTTAAATTCGACCAGATGTTTACAAACGACGGCCAGGATGAAATAAGTACATGGGATCCTAACTGGTGGGTGAAGACGTCCATCAATAAGGAAGGCTGGATAGCAGAGATGAAGATCCCTCTCAGCCAGGTAAGGTTTGATAAAAACTCTGCCGGCCTCTGGGGTCTGGAGGTGGCAAGGACCCTTTACAGGAAGAATGAGACAAGTTTCTGGCAGCATGTTCCCAAAGATGCCCCCGGGCTTGTTCATATGTTCGGTGAGCTTACTGGGCTTGAAAAGATAAAACCAAGGAAGATTTTCGATGTAACTCCTTATACGGTGGGGAAGGCCGAAACTTTTAAATCCGAACCGGAGAATCCATTTCTTGCCAAAGGCAGAAAATTCAGTCTAAATGGCGGCGTCGACGCCAAGATCGGAGTCACAAACAATATGACGATGGACCTCACAATAAATCCCGATTTCGGCCAGGTTGAGGCCGACCCGTCGCAGGTGAATCTCTCGGCTTATGAGACGTTCTTCAGTGAAAAACGGCCTTTCTTCATTGAAGGGAACAACATAACAAACTTCAACATAGGCATAGGCGACGGGGATGTGGGAAACGATAACCTTTTTTATTCAAGGCGTATCGGACGCAGACCCCAGGCAGATACGGACCTCAGCGACGGAATGTATGCCGATGTTCCGTCATATACAACTATTATCGGAGCAGCAAAACTGACAGGCAAGACAGCCGACGGGCTCTCGCTCGGATTCATTGATGCAGTTACTGCCGAGGAAAAAGCAGAGATAGACAATGGCGGTGAGCGGACCTACAAGACTGTTGAACCCTTGACAAATTATTTTGTCGGCCGTGTACAGAAAGATTTCAATGAGGGGAAAACCATTGTGGGAGGGATTTTTACCGGAACCAACAGGAAGCTTGATACAAGTCTTGACGACATCATGCACAAATCAGCATACTCAGGAGGAGTGGATTTCACACAGTATTTCAAGGATAAAAAGTGGGAATTCAGGATCAATGCCGCATTAAGCCAGGTCAGGGGAACAAGGGAAGCACTATCTGAAACACAGAAATCAAGTGCTCATTTCTTCCAGCGGCCCGACAAGGATTATGCAAAATATGATCCCGACCGGAAATCCCTTACCGGATCAGGGGGTAAGGTCCAAATAGCAAAAAACGACGGGCACCTCAACCTGATGGGAATAGTAATGTGGAAATCGCCGGGATTTGAGATAAATGATCTCGGATACCTTCAGCAGGCCGACCAGATTATGCCTATAGTATGGGCCGGATACAACCAGTGGGAACCCAAAGGCATCTACAGAAGGTACAATATTAATGCTGATGTATATTCGATATATAATTACGGCGGCATAAACGTCCAGAATGGATTTGAATGGAATATGAGCATGACGTTTAAAAATTACTGGAACGCCTGGACAGGCGGCAACCTTGGATCAAAAGGCAATGACCCCTCTATGCTGAGAGGCGGGCCGGTAATGAAGATGCCTGGAAGGATGAACGCCCGTATCGGTTTCGGAACCGACAGCAGAAAGAAATTCGAAGTGGAATTCTTTACAAATTTCAATAAAGGCTTTGAGAATTATTCCAGGAATAATTATACTGAAATTGATCTCTCTTACAAACCGATTAATGCACTCAGAATAACCCTGAGTCCCAGCTTTTCCAAATCGTTCAACGAACTTCAATATGTGGCACAGACTTCAAATAACGGGAGTGACAGATACATATTTGCCAGCATCGACAGGAAGACACTTAACGCTTCTTTGAGGGTAAATTTCAATGTAAGCCCCGATCTGACAATACAGTACTGGGGACAGCCATTTGTTGCCACAGGCAGGTATTATGACTACAAATATATCCTGGATCCCGCTGCAGAAAAATACCATGACAGATTTCACACATATACAAATCAGGAGATCACCACATTAAGCGAATCTTTTGATATTGATGAAAACAGGGACGGGGTAGTTGACTACAGTTTCGACAGGAATGATTTCAATGTCCAGGAGTTCCTTTCAAACCTGGTGGTGAGATGGGAATATTCGCCGGGATCCTCTGTTTATCTGGTCTGGAGCCAGACCAGAAGCGGGTTCAACGACAGCGGGACAATGGATTATCTAAACGACATGGGTGATCTTTTCAACCACAGCATAAATGTACCGCATAACATCTTCCTGGTAAAATTCAGCTACAGGTTTGGACTGAACTGACCTCTCATCTGTCGAGCTTCCCGATTTCCTTGCAGAGCGCCCTGAAGCAGTTGACAGGAGTGTTGTTGCCATCCTCCTTCCTCCTGCCATAATAGCTGTCAAGGAACTGTTCTGCTCCCGACCATACAGTTTGTACCATTCCAAGAAAACGGTTCTTCATTTCGGTTGTGGAATTGTTTCTGAAGTTTACCATGTCCTGAACCTGCAATACCGCGTTATCGGGCATACGCCAGGGACAGGTAACAACACTCAGCCCTTTCATTGCAAAATAGACCGGTGTTTTATCGGGCCTCTCGTAATGCCAGTCGCAGATTACAACATCCTTTGGGATCATATCGACAGCCCGCCATGTGTTGTTATAGCTTGCTTCCCATTCTCCGAGTCCTGTCGTCCTGCCGTCGATGAGACGGTCGCCCCACATCCAGAGTTTACGGCCTTTGAGGGAAAGATGATCCCTCAATGTCCTTACTTCTCCCGCAAATAATTCCGACGGATCTCTTCCGGCACATCGCTGACATTGTTTTTCACCGATATAGAAAACCTCATCCATTCCGGCATGAAATGCATCAGTCTCAAATACATCACAAATCTCATCCATAATATCAAATACCACATCATGAACCTGCGGATGAAGGGGGCAATAGCTTTTGCAGTACAGTCCGTCGGGATTTGGCCAGACGTATTTTTCGGGCATTTTAACAAGGGGTGTTTCGTCGAATTCAGGATAGACCCTGAGAAGGTTGCCTATAGTTCCGGCCCATGACTGGTGGCCAAGAAGGTTAATCTGCGGGATGACCCGTATATTATTTTTCCTGCAGGCAGCCACAAGCTTTTTAACATCGCTTTTTGAAAGAGCGGAAGAATCCCTGAGTTCCGGATGGCTTTCGTACTGATAGTTATAATCAACTCTCAGTATCAGAGTATTGACCTTTGCCGGTGCAAGCTCCTCATTGATGAATTTTATGAACTCATCAATGCCTGATTGTCTTGGAGCAGCAATACAAAATCCCCGTACAGGGAGGATTGAATCCAGCTGCATCTTCGGGCCGGGGAATCCAGATGATGAATGGCATATAAGGACCGCCACGAAAAGGGAATATAAATACTTTGCCATATCAGGAAATTTAAAAAAAGTATTTAAAATTGAGTTCATCCATCACATTAATAATACATGTATCTGGCCCCTATCCCTGACCGTTCAGGCAAAGTGACTCTGCCATCGACTATCTTCAGGCCATCAAAAGGATCATTTGCTATCAGAAGATTGCCATCGAGATCGCACCAGTCGGCCAGCGGCGACAGTTGTGCGGCCGCAGTAACTGCGCATGAGGTTTCAGTCATACATCCTATCATTACCTTCAGCCCCATTGCCCTTGCAACATTTATCATTTTCATTGCTGCATTGAGCCCTCCGCATTTCATAAGCTTTATGTTTATGCCGGAATAGACATCCTTGTTTTCCATAATGTCCTTCACATTCCGGATGGCCTCATCGCCTATTACCGGCAGCGGGCTCCTTTCAGTGAGCCAGGCAATGTCGTCCTTCATCTCCCCGGGCATAGGCTGCTCAAGGAAAACAACACCTTTTTCCTTAAGCCATCCGGCCATTTCAAGCGCCATGCCCCTGTCTTTCCACCCCTGGTTCACATCGACGCATAACGGTTTGTCGGTAATTGACCTGATAACCTCGACCATCTCCCTGTCGTTATCCCTGCCAAGCTTGACCTTAAGGATTTTATAAGGTTCTGCTTCGGCTACTTTCTGCCTGATTATTTCCGGGGAATCCAGTCCGATGGTGAAACTGGTAAGCGGCGCTTTTGCCGGGTTGAGTCCAAAAAGCCTGTAAAATGGTTCCATGACCAGCTTTCCGATAAGATCGTGAAGTGCAATGTCGACGGAAGCCTTTGCTGCATAATTGCCCGGCATCACATTTTCAACATATTCAAGGATGTCGACAAGAAGGAAGGGATCGGAGAATTGTGAAAGATTTAACAGTGAAAGGAACTTCATTACCGATTCCTGGCTTTCGCCAAGATAGGGAGGCATCGATGCTTCCCCATAGCCTCTTATGCCATCATATTCAATTACGGTAAGTACAACGGGAGTCGTTGTCCTTGAACTTGTGGCAAGTGTGAAGGTATGCTTAAGCTGAAGAGTATACGGGTTGTATTTCAGGACAATTTTCCCATTTTGCTTTTTTCTGCCGGTCATCTCTGCAAAGGAGGGAATTGAGAGGGCCGTATTGCCTCCTATAAAGGTTCCCCCAATAAGATAGCTGCTGTATTTTAAAAACTCTCTTTTATTCATTGTTGTAGTTCAGGTACTAAGAATCGCTTATAGACAAATATCATAAAATTTTGAGAATTTGAGTCAATTTAAATTAGTGCTTTTGCCCACCTTCATTTTAATCTGGGAGAAGGGATTGTTAATTCCCTGCTTTTACCCCCTTTCTTATTTCCCCCAGGGGGGGAAAGGATGTCCGGTACGCGGAGAAATTAATCGTAATGTAAGAAGCCTCAATCGATGGCCTCCTTCCACCCCGGGGGAAGGCCGGGAAGGGGGGGGGTAAAAACCAGTAGATGAACACTTTTAATATCTTCCTCTTCCACAGAGGGAAGAAAAAGATAATCACGTACCTGTCTTTTACCCCCTTTCTTATTTCCCCCAGCGGGGGAAAGGAGGGTTCGCTTTAAAGTTTATAATGCAGGCAAGGAAGTCGATTTTATAATAACATCAATTACCGAATCAAGATTGTTTTCGACATCTTCATTCTTAAATCTAAGCACTCTAAGGCCTGCCGAATTCAAATAATCGGTTCTTTCCTGATCATATTTCTTATGTCCAAGATGTATTTCCCCATCTATCTCAATTACCAGATTTGCCTCAAAACAATAAAAATCCAGGATATATATGCCAAACGGGTGTTGTCTTCTGAAATACTTCCCGTTTTGTTGACGATTTCTTAATTTTTTCCACAGTAATTTCTCCGCATTAGTCATGTTTTTTCTTAACCAGCGCGCCTTCTCCTTAATATTCTGACTTGCCCCATGATTTTGTTTTGCTTCAACCACGATTTTCTGGAATGTCATAATAATTTCTTTTATATCATTAAAATTACGAAATCCCTGTTAAAGACTCTCCTTCCCCTGTGGGGGAAGGCCGGGAAGGGGGTAAAAAAAGTGGCCGAGTACCTTTAAAATCCTTCTTTTTCCTCTTTGAGAAGAGAAGAATGGTTATGCTCCTGCTTTTACCCCCTTTCTTATTTCCCCCAGCGGGGGAAAGGATGTCCGGTACGCGGAGAAATTAATCGTAATGTAAGAAGCCTCAATCGATGGCCTCCTTCCACCCCGGGGGAAGGCCGGGAAGGGGGTAAAAAAAGTGGCCGAGTACCTTTAAAATCCTTCTTTTTCCTCTTTGAGTAGAGAAGAATGGTTATGCTCCTGCTTTTACCCCCTTTCTTATTTCCCCCAGCGGGGGAAAGGATGTCCGGTACGCGGAGAAATTAGTCGTAATGTAAGAAGCCTCAATCGATGGCCTCCTTCCACCCCGGGGGAAGGCCGGGAAGGGGGGGAATGACAAATCCCAAAGAGGCATTTATTTATACCAGCTGCTTTTAAGTACAGGTTCCGCTCCCGGGCCCGATCCGACCCCGATCATTCTTCTTGCCCCAATGAAGGTATCCCTTCTTGACCTGCTGAAATTAGCTCTGGTCGAGTCGAGGCTGTTGATTTTTACCATGCCTGAACAATGGATAAACTCTGAGTTTCCGATATACATTGCAACATGAGTCGGCCTCGGTCTGCCTCTCCTTCCGGTTCCGAAAAATAAAAGATCGCCTGCTTTAAGTGAATCAGGAACAAAATCCCTCCTTATCCTTATCCCGTACTGAAACTGCTGTGAGGCATCCCTGGCAAGTATCAGCCCGTTGAGATAATAAATAGTCTTTGTAAAACCGCTGCAATCGAAACCTTTTGATGAAGTGCCTCCCCAGAGATAAGGTATTCCAATAAAGGATTCCGCTGTTTCAGTCAGATTCTGAGGGTTAAGAAAATTTCCAGCGTTCAGCTCTTCCAGGGGGATTGCCTTGTCAGCCTGAATATACCCTTCCCTTCCGTCAGGAAGCTTCACAAGGAAGTCTTTTCCTGCATCTCCCGCTTTTTCCACTATACAGCCGGCAACTATGTCTGAAATAACCCTTTTGCCGGATTGGTCAACAAAAACATCACCTGTTTTGGCTGTATAAAACAATCTTTGTGATGACTTCCACAGATTGTGCTCGCCTTCGCTTTTTTCAGATATTGATTCAGCATCAACCCATCCTATGTATTTATCAGGTGTTTGTATGAGATACCAGCCATCATTTTCCTTAAGTATCTTTACCGGTGTGCCCATCAGGGCCTGCGAGACCATCTCTGCATCATTTGATGAGAAAAACCTTATGTTGCACACGCTGACAGTTACAAGCCCCCACGGTTTTTCGATGACGGCAGGGTCAGGGAGGAGTGTCAGGCTGTCAGAAAAAATGATGCCCTTGTT
>Ga0208825_1000414_pt1 | contig 41882 bp, 36 predicted proteins | sample AD_UKC113_MetaG_FD_184450 | JGI IMG/M metagenome (GOLD analysis project Ga0208825, IMG submission 184450) | Active sludge microbial communities of municipal wastewater-treating anaerobic digesters from Hong Kong - AD_UKC113_MetaG (SPAdes)... | ecosystem: Engineered > Bioreactor > Anaerobic >... | reverse complement strand
TGCTTTTTGGTGAAAGTCAGTCGAGAATAATCCTCGTGGCGAAGGACAAAAATGTCGGGAAAATCCTGGCTCTGGCCAGAAAAATGAAGGTTAAAGCCCGGGTTATCGGTAAAACGGGTGGAAAGAAAATGGTCATCTGGCACCGGAAGAAAAAAGTTGTTGAACAGCCGGTTGAGCTGGTGAGAAAGGCCTTCAAAAATTCGATTCCAGGATATTTTAAAACTTAATGCAAATTGTAAAGTTTGAACGCCTGTTTTAGAGTCTGAAGGTGATGTGCTAAAGAAAGTAGGTTTAAAGCTGGCAAAAAATAAAACCGGCGGAAAACCAGAAAATAATTAGTTGCTGAAACACGCGAGATAAGGAAGGAAGAAAGGAAAAAAGAAGAAAAAATGCAGGCTTAAATAAAGAAAAGATAGAGATAAAAGAAGATAAAGAGAGAGATAAAAGAAGATAAAGAGAGAGATAAAAGAAGATAAAGAGAGAGATATAAGAAAGAAAGCAAAAAAGAAACAAGATAGGCAGGAAAAAATAGAAGTAAGAAAAAGAAATAAGAAAAGGGGAAAAGATGACAGAAGAAAAAATTTTCAGGAGTCCAAAGAAGAGGGGTCGGGTGGCGGTGCTTCTTTCCGGGCGCGGCTCAAATTTTAAAGCTATCCATGATGCCATAAGGGAAGGCAGGATCAATGCCGAGCTGGCACTCGTGGTGAGCAATAGAGCCGAGGCGCCTGGGTTGCAGACGGCCAGAGAGCGAGGGCTGGAGGCACTTTTTCTTGATCCAAAAGCTTACCCCTCGAAAGAAGCTTATGATGAAGCCATCGTCGCCGAGCTCAGGAAAAGAGAAATTGATCTCGTCTGTCTCGCCGGCTATATGAAAATAGTTACTTCCCTTTTCTGTCAGGCTTTCCGCCACCGGATCATGAATATCCACCCGGCGCTGCTGCCGTCGTTTCCCGGGCTTCATGCTCAGAAACAGGCGGTAGATTATGGCGTGCGCTATTCCGGGGCGACGGTTCATTTCGTCTCGGAAGAAGTCGATGCCGGGCCAATCATTCTGCAGGCGGTGGTGCCGGTCTATCAGGACGATACAGAAGAAACGCTGGCCAACCGCATCCTGATTTTCGAACACGAGATTTACCCCGAAGCGGTGCGCCTTTACTTTGAGGGGAAGCTTGAGGTCAAAGGAAGAAAAGTCTATATCCTCGACTAGCCGCGCTCGCCAGCGCACGGCTATCAAGTCTTGCAATTCAGACCTGATTAAGTCATATTTATAGTTCAAATTAAAGAGATAAGACGTTAAAACGAGGTTAAATCCATGTTCAAGCCTGTCGAAGAACAGATGAAGCTTCTGAGAAAAGGAGCCGTTGAGATTATTCAGGAAGAGGATCTCATCAAAAAGCTGGAAAGATCCAGAAAAGAAAATAAGCCGCTGCGAGTTAAAGCCGGTTTTGACCCGACTGCCCCCGATATTCACCTCGGGCATACGGTTCTCCTGCGGAAGATGAAGCATTTTCAGGAGCTCGGGCATAAGGTCATTTTTCTCATTGGAGATTTTACCGGACTTATCGGTGATCCAACTGGCCGCTCAGCCACCAGGCCAGCCATGACGCGTGAAGAAATCAACAAAAATGCCGAAACCTACAGGCAACAGGTTTTTAAGATTTTAGATCCGGAAAAAACGGTCATAGATTTTAATTCGCGCTGGCTGGGAGAGCTGACCAGTTTTGAGATTATAAAGCTGACCTCCAAATATACCGTGGCCAGGATTTTAGAGAGGGATGACTTTACCAAAAGATTCAAAGCCGGACTGCCGATTTATGTCCATGAACTCCTCTATCCCCTGATGCAGGCTTATGATTCGGTAGCCCTCCAGGCTGATGTCGAGCTGGGTGGAACTGACCAGAAATTTAATCTGCTCGTCGGACGCGAAATCCAGCAGGAATACGGGCAGGAGCCACAGGTCGTGCTGACCATGCCGCTCCTCGAGGGGCTGGATGGTGTGGAAAAAATGTCCAAGTCACTCGGTAATTACGTTGGCATTAACGAGCCGCCAGGGGAGATGTTTGGCAAGCTCATGTCGATTTCTGATGAGCTGATGTTTCGCTACTATGAGCTTTTAACCGATGTCGAAACCGAGCAGATTGAAAAGTGGAAAAGAGAGGCGAGAGAAGGCAAGATTAATCCAAGAGACCTGAAGGCACAGCTGGCCAGGATGATTGTGGCTGATTTCTGGAGCGAGGAGCTGGCCAGAAAAGCAGCCGACGAATTTGACCGCATCTTCAAACATAAGGATCTCCCGAGCGAGATGGAAGAGAAAGTGATTGAGCTCAGTGCGGAAGGCGGGGCGGAAGTGTCTGGTTCGGGGGGAGTGTCAGTTTCAGAAGAGTCGGCGAAGAAAACCGAGGAGATGGAGCGGCGGGAGAACGGACCGTCAGTCGGGTTGGTTAATGCGCTGGTCAACCTGGGAATTGTCCCCTCGCGCGGAGAAGCCAAGCGGCTCATCCGGCAGGGCGGAGTTTATCTTGACGGCCAGCGGATTGATGATATCGAGTACCGGCTTGACGGGAGCAAACCCGAGCAGATTCTCAAAATCGGCAAGCGCAAATTCTACCGCCTGAAGTTCATGCTGAAATAAATACAGCGCTTATCACAGAGCTAAGGCTCAAGGACAATCACGCCAACATTCTCTGGACTTAATTCCAGTAAAAAAAATTCTAAATTTTTGGTGGCCAGATCTTCCCTTAGGGCGAAATCAAGACTGAGATTCTGTAGGCCAGCTTTAAATTTATAGGTGTATTGTCTGCTGAGGTTAAAATTGTTGTCCATTTCAATAATTTCATAGCGGGAAGGGCGGCTTCTTAGAAAATAGAGTTTATCCCCGACGGCCTTAACCGATTCAAAAAGGTGAAGATAACCAATTTTTTTGCCCTGACTCAGGCTGGTCAGGTTTTTGAGGTTCGCACTATATTCAGCCTCGAGGTAATCTCTAAGGGCGGGAATATCCTTCAATTTCTTTCCGGTTTCGTCATAAATACTCAGCAGGCCGGTTGTTATAAATCCCAGAAGAACCTGGCCATGGCCGAGTGGTAGAACTTTAATCTGGTTGATATAGCTTGAGTTGATCCCAGCGATTTTTTCTGGCTCACCCAGAGAAACAAGCAGGTTGCCATTGCTATCAAGGATATCAACGAGATTGGGCTCCTGACCTGTCTTCATCAACAGGGAGCAATAGATTTTGCCCTCATCACTGATCGTCAGATCACTATAGGATTTGAGAAGCTTTATCAATCTGACGAAAGATCCATCCCCCTTAAAAAATTGAAGACGACGGCTGCCGGAGTCAAAAACATAAATCAGATCTTTATAGAAGCCAATTTTTATGGGAAAAGAAAATTCTCCTGGCCCCTGGCCCTGCCGCCCGAAAGAAGAGATTATAAGGCATTACTGGAAGGATTGTTAACAGGATTTTTAACGGAGGAGGATCCGGTGAAGGCGATGCTGGAGTGGTTATTAGGGGAGCTGATGAAGATAGAGTCTGAGGCCAAGGTAGGAGCAGGGCGAGGGAAACACAGTGGGGCGAGGAAGACCTATTTTTCAGGGTACAGGGTAAGGAGGCTGGACAGTCGGGTAGGGACTTTATACTTGGTGGTGCCGAAGGTGAGGAAAGGTGGATATGTGCCGTTTTTTGTCACTGAGAGGAAGAGGAGCGAGGCAGCACTGATCAGTCTGGTGCAGGAGGCTTTTATTAATGGGGTCTCGACGAGGAAGATAGAGCGTTTAGCTAAGAGTCTGGGGATAGAGGGTATCTCGGCCTCAGAGGTCTCGGAGATAACGAAGGGGCTGGATGGGAGAGTAGAGGAGTTTCGGACAAGGCAGTTAAAGGCGGAATATCCATTTATCTGGGTAGATGCGATCTATGAGAAGGTCAGGGCTGGAGGGAAGGTAGTGTCGATGGCGATGATGATCGCCTATGGGGTAGATAAAGATGGCCAGAGGGAGATATTGGCAGTGGAGCCGATGTGGGAAGAGACGGAGGACTCGTGGCGGGAGTTTATGAGGAAGCTTAAGAGACGAGGAGTCAGGCGGGTGAAGATGTTCATCTCTGATGCTCATGCTGGGATCCAGGCGGCAGTGAGGAAGGAATGGGTGGGGTCGAGCTGGCAGAGATGTAAGGTTCACTTCATGAGGAACATCCTGGTCAGGGTGCCGCACCGGGATAAAGCCCGGGTGGCAGAGAAGCTGAAGCAGATCTGGCTTCAACCGGACAAGAGGAGTGCGGAGAAGCTGGCTGCTTTGATAATCGAGGAGTATGAGAGTCGCTATCCAGAGGCTATGCGCTGTCTGGAGGAGGGACTGGAGGACTCACTTCAGTTTTACTTCTTTCCGGAGATAGACAAATGTCGTCTCTCTTCGACCAATGGTCTGGAGAGGACCAATCGAGAGATAAGGCGGAGGAGCAGAGTGGTGGGAGTTTTCCCTTCAGTTGAGTCTTACCTGAGGCTTATTACCTCCTACCTCATAGAGTACTCAGAGGACTGGGCCAATGAGTATGCCTACATCAGGGCAGATAAGCTCGGGCAGTTGTTAGAGTCAGAGCAAGCCCAAGCAGCTAGTTAAGGTGAATAAATGGAGAGTTTACGATGGCCAAATTGCAAACTAAACTTGACATGGCCTTTACTTTCGATTAAAAAGAAAATAAAATTATTTTATTCTATTTGATAATGAAGGAGGTTAAAGGATGCCTAACTACACATCAGCTTTTTTACTCAAAGTAGCTAACGCTCTTGTAGAAGAAGTCGCCCAAAATACCGATACTGTTCTTGAAACAGCTAGGCGACTTCAAGAGCGAGAACGTTTTATGGACAACCTAAAAGGTGCATTCTCAGCTGGTAGCCTCGTCGGGCAACTGAAAAATAATCTGGAATTAGCCATAAGACTTAGTGATAAAGCTGCCGAGGCCGGTCTGAGTAATGACGCAGAGAATTCTCTTACTCCAGCATTTGTCAGAGGTAAAGCCTTGTTTCAAAAGGGGATTATCGCAATGGGACAAAAATCATTTAAGGAAGCAGTAGAATGCTTTGAGGAGTCACTTAAGCACATATCCGATCAAGCCGTTTATTTCAACATTGCCGTTTGTTTTCTCCAAATGAAAGGGATATTTCGTGATCGCACCCAGGATGCAATAACTGCATTTGAGAACTGCATTAATTTGAATCCGAATTCAGAATTAGCGATAAGAGCCGGCAAAGAGTTAGCTAGGTTAGGAAGACTATAATAAGAATAGACGAGCCAATACTGTCCAAAGTGAACTCTTGGGAAATCTGTTAGAGGGAAGGTAATGGAGTTAATGAAGTGGTTATTAGACCAGAGTCGGACTTCGAGGGAGCTGCATTTGAGGTCAGGCACTAAATGGATATCTACCTCCTGGCCGATGGGAACTTTGGGAAGAGGGATTTGATGGTTATAGAACTTGATACGCCGGTAAGCATTGACAGTTCTTTTTTCTCTCAGGCAAAAGACATCTTTGGGGGAGGTATAGGGAGAGGGCAAAGAGAAGGGGCGAAAGAGGGTTCGCCCGCTGCGTCGTGCTTTTTCAAACCAGATGTCAGGTATCTCGCCGGTGGTGGCGTGGAGACGCTGATGGTTATAGCGAAAGACTTCTTCTTTAAGAACTGGGCGGAGCTCATCCAGGGTGGAGAGCTTTTCGATGGCTGCGGTTCTTACCATCCGGTCTTGAAGCCAGCGATAAGAGCGTTCTATCTTGCCCTTAGCTTGGGGAGAGAGAGCATAAGTTATGTCCACATTGAGAGTTGTAAGAACCTGTTTCCATTGTTGTGCGGCCTCGTCCGTTTTAAGGACAGTTCGGTACCAGAAGCTATCACGGTTACGTACGAAGCGAAAGACACGTAAGGAGTCAACATAGTAGCGTAAAGGGACACCATACTGGCGTAAGAGAGCTTCTGAGGCCTAGATATGAGACCAGGTAGTCTCTTCCTCAAAGAAGTCAGCAAAGAGGATCTTACGGCTGTAATCATCAACGGAACTGGTGAGTGTCCATTTCTCCTTGGCGTAGGGTGACCACAGGTGATGAGAAGCATCGTGCTGGATTAGAGCTCCAATAGCCGCGGTGATAACTTCCCGCTTATGAGTTTTCTTCTTGGGCCTGGGACGGTGACAACCTAAGACTTTAGCTCGCTCAATAATGGTGGTCAGAGATACCTCTATTCCTCGACGAAGCAAACGATCTCTGACAGCCGAGTAATTATAGGAAGAGATGGGCAACTGCCGGTTCTCCACCAGAGAACGTTCCAAAAGAAGTTCCCGACTAATTTGCTCCTCAACTGACTTCGACAACCGTGATGAGCTCCTGCGATTATAGTTGAGTGAAAAACCTTTCGGATCATGCCGATAAAGCTTCAGTAAGGCAAAAGAACGCGTCTTATTGATGCCTAATACCTCTTCAATATCTGCCCGATCCATCAGACCCTTAATATAACCTTCAAGCAGTTGTTTAACTTGCTCAGAACTAAAACGCTTGTGTATCTGTTCCATGTATTCCTCTACATGGAATGCCTCTTCAATAGTTCACTTTTCAAGCGTAAATAATACATCAGCTTGACTTAGTGAACAAATTATGATAGTAAGATTCTAAAGGAGGAATAGGATATGGTAACAGTAAAAGTTGTCGACAAAAGGACAGGACAGCCGATTAAAGGGGCAAAGGTTAGCCTCTACATAAGTGGATTATTAACGGGCGGTACCTCAGGCAATGAATATACAGATGATTCGGGAGAAGCTAGCTTTGATTATGATTATGCGTCTATTGTTTATGTAAATGGGCAAGAGGCGAAAAGAGGCTCGATAAGAGGGCTGGTGGTAGTAAACATATAGTTAAATAGATGCTCCAAGCATCCAGTGATTTTTCATTTACCAGCGAGTGACTTTTGAAACGAACTTTAGTGGCTCGCGAGGCGTTTCATCAAAATAAGTGACTTGCTTTATTGACCTAATCTAGCAATCTCAGAAGCTGAAGTGTATCTCAGATTTTAGATAGACAAAGGGCCCATAATAACTAAGGTATTCCTTTTTTGAAACGACTGGTCTAAGCGTATATTCAGGTAGCAATCTTTTCAGAAGGCTAGCTAAGTTAAAATATATTTTATTAATGAGATCAACTTTTTCATTTTGATTCAGAGGCTTTTCATTAAATTGCGTAACAATTTCAGCTTCCAGCATGAAAAGAATGTCAAGAGATGATGCACCTTGGTCTTTTCGCTTCTCCAGCTTGATATAATCCAATCTCACGAAAAGTCGAGGCTCTATCTGACTTAAACTGGTAATGAGCTCACTTTGCCTTTTTAGACTATCTTTGATTCTGCTCTTGGAAATAGCCGGTTCTGGGAAAAATTTATCTGGTTCCAATTTTATGGCGAATCGAGCCAACACCGTCGGGAACGTTTTATAATAAAGGTCAAGATGTTTGTCCTCTTTATCATATTTAGGAGATGTGAATAGAACATATGGCTTAACGCTCATAGAGCCTTACCTCTTGCCAGGACTTTTCACTGTTAATTTTTTCTCGCGATTTAATTTCTTTATCATAGCGCAATGTGCTTATCTTCGGCTATAATGCTTTCTGGTAAAAAGCCTGACCTGGTCTCTGATTATATCATCTGGCGGACCGGTGATTTCTGTTTTCATATAAAAAGGAGAAACAATTCTGCCCTCGACGGCCGTCCTGACGGCTGCCTGCCAGTTTGGTAAATTCACCAGGTTGTTTCTATCAATCGTCGGTAAAAAGACATCGTCAAGCATCTCGGCATCGGCCAGCCCTACCCGGAACGAGATTATGCTGGAGACATTCCCAAAGATGGCTTGAATAATCTCCCTGTTTCTTATCTGACTTAAAAACTGGTTGGCCAGAGTCAGCCCGATGCCAAATTTTCTCGCTTCCGAGAGCAACACGGTAAAAGAAGAAGTAGCTATGTTTTGAAATTCATCGACATAGACAAAAAATGGACGCCTTTTTTCTTTCGGCTCCTTAATCCTCTCCATAGCAGCACTCATGATCTTAGCCATTAGCACCATTCCCAGAAATCTCGAGCTTTTCTCTGATAATTCACCTTTAGCCAGGTTAACCAGCAAGACCTTGCCGCTATCCATAATCTCCTTAAGGTCGATAGTCGATTTTTTCTGGTCAAAAATCTTTCTAAGTTTAGGATCTATGATGAAATCTTTAAACTTACTGTAAATATATTCGCCCATACTTGGGCCGCCATCAGCTTGCTTGGTAAAATCTATGCGGGGCAACTGGTGCTTGACCCAGGCCTCAACATTTTCATCATCGTACTTGTGCCGTATCCAATCTTTCCATTTGTCATTGCTCCGAAACAGCTCGCAGAAATCATAGATGGTTGCGCCTCGCTTCGGATCGTCCATGACCAGAAGAAGTCCCATTTCCATGTAGTGATAAAACATGGGCCCCGTCATCTCAGGCCCAGAAGGACCATACTCATCTTCCATCATGCGCCTGATTATTTCCTGGAGTTCTTTAACTAAAAAATATTTTTCTTCACGGCTGTGCCACTCCAGAAGATTAAGGCCGATGGGATGATCCGTATCGACCGGGTCCAGGACAACTGTATCAACGATCCGCTTATGAGGCACAAGTCCCAGGATTTCATTAAATAAATCGCCATGAGGATCAATTAATATCAAGCCATTTCCCTGTTCCAGGTCATCGACAACCATCTTCTTAAGCAAGGTAGTCTTTCCTGTTCCGGTCTGTCCGACCGTATAGACGTGCCTCATCCGATCGGCTTCGGATATGAAAACGGGAGACTCCTGGCCGGCCCAGTGATGAAGGCCAATTCTGGTCTTTCTGACATTCTGATTTATTAAAGCCTTTACTTCCTTAGGAAGTGGCAATGGCTTTACATAGGTTATCTTCAGACCAAGAAGCTCATGGTTTAAGGCTACCGGCAATTTAAAGGCACAATTGGCTTCTCTGGCCTCGACTAAAAATCGCCAGCGGCCAAACTCTGGTGGTTGTCCCCACGGGCTGAACTCGAGCTGATTTAGCGCCGCCAGGGCCTTATCCTTTTCCTTGTCCCTTTCAGGGAAAACGACATCATAACCGCCACAATAAAAGCAACTGGAATTTGGATTCTGATATTCGGTAATCTCAACCCCGATCGACTCCACCAGAGCAGGATTAATTGGCTCATCTGAAGCCAGCACAATCTGCAGAAGAAAAGGTGCGTCCTGCAGTCTCGTTAGCTGCTCCTCATAAGCCATAAGCAGCGCATCCGCCCGGCGATGATAGGACTGATTACTTTTTGAATAATCAGCTCTGGCTTTTTCACAGCGGACGATTTGTTCATTCAAAAACCCAATTTCAGCTTCTGTTATAACCGTCGGAACCAACAGGCAGCTCAGCACGAGATTCTGATTAAGATTGAATAACAGCCTGACCAGTTCCTTAAAATCATTTTCACGTGGAATAAAAGGAAAGACATAATAAACACTTTCGCCTAAAGTAGAACCAGTTGTTTGAGGCAAAAGACCGGCGGACGGTCCGCGACTCAGGGTTGAAAGTGGAATAAGCTGATGACGTTTCCTGACTTCTGCTACATAATCGAAATTAAAAGGCTTATAAATCTGGTTGAAATCCTGCTCATTTTCTACCAACCTGAAATCATAGTCAGGAAGTCGGCTGGCCAGCAAGACGGATAAAAACTGGCTATAGGTTTGGATTTCTTTATCGGCCTCGGGTCCGCTGACTCTAGCCAGTAAGGCCATTTCCAGCCTCTTTTCCTTATCCACAGCCGCAGCTTTCTCACTGATAAACCTGAGTTCATAGGCGAACTTATGCTGCGAATTGTAAAGTGAATTAAGGAGGTCAATTTGACTCCTGAGCCGTTCAGAGACAATTTTACTGCTGTAATATTCGTCGCAAAATATCGCCCCGATACTCTCCAGCCTGAAGGCAAAAGCAAAACCATTCTGGCCAGGCTCGGTAGCACCTACTATAGCCTGGCTATTAGAATCGGGAATCGTGTCCAGAGGTTTAACATAAACGCCCATTGGCAATTGCCCTTCCTTTATTTATTAAATTTCTCTATTGATGATTAATATTTTTATCTGCGGCTGTCAATGCTTTCTATCAGCAAAGGCGATCAATACTTCTTTTTAGGCTCGAGGATTTTGTCGATGAGACCATATTCCCGGGCCTCAGCCGCACCCAGATAAAAATCGACCTCGATGTCTCTGGCAATTCTCTCTCTTTCCTGGCCAGAAAACTGGTGCATCAGTTCAATCATTAACTGCTGCAGTTTGTTCAGATGATCAACATAAGATTTGATGTGGGCAGTATCACCTTCAATGCCGGTAGCAATCTGATGAAGCATGATGCGAGCATTGGGCGTAGCGTACCTCTCGCCTTTCGTGCCTGCAGCCAGGATCCAGGCCGCCATGGAAGTTGCCTGGCCGAGGCAGACCGTCCTGATTGGCGCTTCAATGCACATCATAGTATCAAGAATGGCCAACCCATCTACGACCGAACCGCCAGGGCTATTGATGTAAATATCAATATAGTCACGGCTATTTCTGGCATTAAGCAGCAGGAGTCCCCTGATGACGTGATTGGCCAGCTCCGTATCGACGGGGCCAGAGACGAAGATTATTCTGTTTTCAAACAGATCATCCTCCATCCGCCACCTCCGTGTTCTTATTTTCTCAGGCTAAAGCGTCCATGCCGGCACCGGCATATTTCTTAAGCATAAAAAGTATAATTTTTGCTCAGTCCTCTTTGGCTATTTTGATAATGGCAGCAATAACAAAAGCAAAAATCCCAAATATAAATAGCAAGCCAAAGATCTGTACCACATATGGCCAAACCGGCCATCTTAGATAAAGGTCTGTCCTGAACTCAGGTTGTCTTATAAATAAGGATTCTATTATCTTACAAAGAATGGGGGTAATAAGGATTAGTAGTCCAACAATGAGCCCTATGCCCCAGATTTTCATACTGGGCACATAAACGCATACCTCCCTTTTTATGTCTGCTGAACGCAAACTATCTCTTGTTGGAGCTTCAGGGGGGATGGCATCCTTTTGCTCTAAAGACAAATTTGCTGTTTGGTTAGGTTCTCCCCCCCCACTTTGTTCACTCTTTTCCTTTAGTGCCTGATTTATTTTAGTTAGCTCTTCTTTTAACTCTTTTAGCTGTTTTTCAACTTCGCTGGATGTCCCTCTTATCACCTCATTCTCTATCTTTATTTCAATATCTTTTTCAAGCAGGCTTTTATTCGCGAAATAGGTTTTCTTATCCACATAGAGAATAAGAAAGACAATCAGCAGAAAGACCATAATAGCTAATAGCATCTCCAATGAAAAAGACATTTTCGCCCTCCTTAAAGCCAGTTTGCCTCAATACCATCATTTTCTAAAAATAAGACTATATAAATAAGAAATAAAAATTCCAAGGTGTAAAAAGCCGGTTATGACAATGAGCAGTGAGATTACATGAGCCGATGTACTTGATGGACCAAAACTGGGCTGTAAGCCGAAGAAACTATAGAAAGCGTTAGCGACGTACCATCCGACAGCTTTCGCTGTGTTACTGCTAGTCTCATATTCCGCTCGACACACCCAGCTCAACAGCCCATAGAATACAGGCCAGAAAAACAATGCTCCAATGAACAAAGGGAATGAGCTAACCAGTGTCTCTATGTAAGCTCGCAATGGTTGAACAATTCTGAGAAGAGGATGGTTAAGGAAATAGAACTGACGATTGAGTTTTCTTATCCTCTTCAGGCATTGGATCTCTTCATCAAACTGGCCATAATCGCGTAAAATCTCAACTATTTCAGTTAATATACCCAATTGTCCGTTCAAGAGCGACTTCTTCCTTACTGACGGATGGAACCACTGGGAAACAGCTTTGACTTCGCCTTCAATCTCCTTAAACCTATTTTTCATATCAATATTGTAGCCGACACCATAAAACATACACTCAGCTTTAACTTCAAGCTTATGCTTTAAGGCAATAGCTTCAAGGCAGGTCGTCGGCGTTTTATAACCAAGGAGTTCCTGAGCCTCAAGAGCTAACATAGCGCCATGGATACATTCTTTGGCTGAACTGGCCTCATTAAAGATTTTTTCTGCTCTACTTATCAGCTTTTGAGCTATAAGTAATAGTCTGCCCGGAGCGCTATGCCTCTTGCCCTTGTCTTCGGACACACTCTCTACCGATTTTTTGAGGCATCTTTGCTTATATTTCCAGAACTCATTTATGAGTCCGCTTTTCTCTAATATATTAAATATACCTCCTGAAGGTTTATATAAAACTTTAATTTTATGCCCTTCTGCTTTAAGTTTTTTTATATAAGCCTGATTATTCTTATGCCATTTAATCTGATGATGTCCGACTGTTACAAATATTCTTTTTTCTATCCTTGGCAGAAAGGGCAAACAGCTATCTCTCCGCTCAAGATTTGATAGATGCTGGCCTGCATAAGTTTCGGGCTTAATCGTTTCCCTATCATGAAAATTTAAAAAAATATCTTCAAACGATAGGGCAATATCATCGCTCTTTTGGTAGAGGCTATTCAGTCTGTCTAATTCAGACATCGTTAAGACGGGTAAAGCTAAATAGCCTGATTTATAAGCTATATAAGAGTGCAAATAGGCGTACGACTCCTCTTCATCTATGGAAACTGCTAATTGATTTCTTCCTCCCCAGCCTGCTGATTGTTCTTTTATCTTATTTCTCCAACCAATACCATCAAAAAGGTTAATGAAAAATCGGCTATCAATCAGTTCATTTTTTTGTGGGAAGGGCCCGGATAAAAACGGATCTAATGTCACGGTTTCGTCTGTTGCTTTTTGAGGTAGAAAAGCCCATGTAACTTCCGGATAGGAAAGCAACAAACGACTAAAAAGCACGGCTTTGGGATTCGGTTTTCCTCTTTCTTTACCGAAATGCAAAATGGGATTCCAGGCATCCAAGGTAAAATGAGCATTTAATTTGGGCGAATCAACCTGAGAGAAAAAGATGACTTTTATTTTATCAAGGGAGGTAGGCACTAACTGATCTAATTTGTTACATATTATTTCTAAACATTTTTCCAGATTATCTAAATTTCTTAAATAATCATAGTCCTCGTCGAAAAAATGATCATCAAGCCAGATGAATTTGATATCAGCATTGTTAATATCAACAAGACTTTTCTCAAGTGCTATTTGGACCTCTTTGGATGAGATTATAATTATTTGATTAAACATTCTGCTACAAGTTCTTCAAATAAATCGTTTAGTTGATTAATCCATTTAATAAACTTATCGAGCTTTTCTTTTAATAATTCAGGCGTGGCTCCTTCGATATTTTCAATATCTTTTTCGATTTCTCGCGCTGTTTCATATATGCCACCCCGGTTTTTAACAATAAAATGACCACATATGCCAATATCTAGCTGACAATGGTCAATCAGTGCCTTCCATTTGTCCAACCTTTCATCCCCATGAAAAAGCTTGAGCCATTGATAAAAGCAAAATTCTTCGATGCCTTTCTTTGGCAGCGACACATATTGTGGCATCTTTGGGACTTCGCTGTACCCCCAACATAAACCATCTTTCCCCACTAGCCGATACCATAGACGCACTATCTTATTAGTGGGGCCATTAAGTTGTTCCCCCCACATATCCGATAACTCTTTAGCATAGTTAATTAAAGAGTTGTTATCTTTTTTTTCGATGAGCTCGATGAGCCTTCCCAGCTCAATACTAAGTGGCTGTAAATCATTAACAGTCCTGTGTTTTATATTCTCAAGGGGATTTATAACAAAAGCCTTCGACCAATATTTGAGGCATTGATATAACTCATTACAGTTCTTACTCCTTTGGATATCTGCCCAGAAAGGATGATAGGATGGATCACCTCCGCTGTAGTCTATATATAAAGTTGATTTATGTTGTTTTATTTCGTTAAAGAAATTCTGAGTTCTAGTATTGTCACCAGGCCCATGAGAAAATACTATGAGACTCTTAGCCTTCGATATTTTCTTATTCAGAGCATCAATCTCTTTACTTAATTCAGAAAGGCTAATAAATTCTATAGAGGCTAGATTGTTCAGACATGTATTCTTCACATTTATAAATGCTGGGGGCTTTTCGTCAGCTATTTTGCTATAAGCAACCAATATAAATTCTTCTATAAGTTCCTTCATTGATTTTGTAACGATAGCTTTTCTTTAAAGTCTTGCCAATTATTATTTCTTATACTAACTACCAAATCTCCTAAGTCGTTTCGTATTTTCCCTATGTAAACTCTGCCGGCGCATTCCGGCAAAGGATGGTCCATCCATCTATCATATGGGGCATCTCTCCTTATGGTAGGTGTTAGGTCTATTGGATTATAATGATCTCGATTACATATAAGTTTGATTTCCATAATATAGATGTGCCCTGAATTCGAATGACACGTGGCTCCATGATCTAATAATATTATTGTTCTGTCATAGTTTTCGATGCCGCCAGAAAACAATGTCTGGTTTGCATTATCATCTTTTAGAGACAAAATGCTTCCATCTGCATTATAGTCTATAATTAACCTACCTCTTAGGCTACTGAATTCAACCATCTCTATTCTTAAATTGTCATGATTATAAGTCTGCCGACTCAATCTATGGTGTCTCCCCTCTTCACTCTGGGCAGTTTGCGTATCGAACACTATAATAATTAAATAATTCATATTTCTCCTCCTTTGTTTTTGCTATTTTATACCCATAATCTGTCTGACTAAGGTAAGTTTTTCAATATAGTTCCCCACCAGGCATCCCTGTATGTTACTATATCCTAAAAATTTAACTCCTAATGGAAGATTTTCTGGCTTTCCTCTTCCGGAGGTCACAACAACAAACGGAATTTTGTCCTTTATTTTCAAGATCTCACGGTTGATATTTCCTAAATCGCCGATTCCCTTTGCCTTTGCATAATGCTCTAGAATTGTCTGGTGAATGATTAGTAAATCGAGGCCATAATTACCACCCGACCATAAATGTATGGCACCATTATCATTAAGATCATGGAATTCTATACTTACCTCGTTCCCTAGTTTCAATACCGAATAAAACTTCCCATTAGTTGGGAAACCAGCCTGATGGTAGATACGCTCATCTTCTAGATATACGGGTGTTAATTTAGATTGGAAAATATTTCCCTGCGACTCTTCGGGCATTTTTGCCCACCACTCTTGAAATCTGTCGTCGCATATTCCAATACGAATTAATGCTTGCTCAGCATATCTCAAAAAAAACCATCTTGATGTAAAATCCTTAATAGACTGACACGCCCTATATAACTGGCTAATAAAAGTCATCGACCCGGAATAAGCCTCAGAGTAGATCGGCAAATTACTTTCTCTTTCTGCTGACCAACTACCGTTATTATAGCCTATATAACCAGTGTGTCGCGACGAATAAAGAATGTAGTCATCTCTAATTTCATTGTTCACTTGTTTTATTTCATCTTTTTTAAATGATATTTCAAAAAACTTGTGGTTTTCTGTTCCATTTGGATGCTCATAAACAACTGGCTTAAAGATGCCCGGCTCGGTACCAGCGAAATATGGTTTATATCTCTCTTCTTTTTCATTAAACCTGATGAGCAAATTTTTTTCCTCTTCTCCAAGGATCCTTATAATGATATGCTTCAAATATTCAAAATAGACGGCCTCTTTCATTTTAGATATTATTGCCCTCTGGCATTTTTTTTTGTTTTTCCGGAAACTTTCCCGAAATGATTTCAAGAGCGACTGATTTAAAAAACAGATCCTTTTTTTAATAAAAGGCGGCAGCTTCGAAACGTCGATTTGATTATCGGTAACAACGAATAGTCGATATGGATAGTTTTCTATAGCTATTTTTATCCAGTTTAAGGGGATAAGATCCTTATCTCTTGCTTTTATTTTGGAATTTCGATTATTCAGCCATTTTTCTAAACTGTCTTTATGATTGCTAATCGCAAAACTTTCTGGACGTTTAATTATCTGAAATAATTCCTTTAAAAATTCAGGACGAGTATTTTCTCCAGAATCATCAAAAATAAAAAATTCAAAGTTCCTGGTATGACTATCATCATTCAATAGATAAATGGAGTGTTTTTTTAATTCAGCTTCACAATTCCCTAGAGTCGAATGGTTTTTGTTGTTCATGGCTAACTGCATACTATGCCTATGGTCATCGGCTTCCTTACATAAAACTCATACCCTAAAGTACCAATAGGTGACTTAACGGCTCTGATAACACAATGAGCTCCTTCTGGTTTCATCCCCAGCTCTTTAAGGGTGGATTTTCTCGACCCGTAAATATCTTCATTTTCAGATGCAATTGTTTCCACGTCTCTCCCCTGTAAAAATCCAGAAGCTATTTTCATCTCTGCCATTCCCCAATACTTTCGTTGCAATTTTCCGGTTTTATCGATAAAAGACTGCCCTAACATGTTGTTTATACCGGAATTTTTATTATTTTTCCATAGGGTAATACCTCTTCCATCACCTATATAGCCAACATTGTTATAAATTCTGAACAATAAAACTGGGTACTTTTCTCCTCCTATATTTAATTTCATTTCGCTATCAATATCATCGAATATTTCTAATACTACGTCCAGATGATCAGCTTCAGGAATAAAGCTATGCCTAGCAGCATTTCTGATAATGTTTTCTAATATTATATAAAAAGCGTGATAACCCAGGAGCCCTCCAGGAATTGCAACCTGAATATCCTCCCCCAAGTCACCATCGCAGCCTCCTTTCGCGTCTGTATACAATAAGGCTTTTGACTGCCTGCTTCGAGCTAATAGTTTGTCATCCGGATGCCCACCCGATTCTTCCAAGTCCCATCTATTTTTGCCAACTAAAAAAACGTGGAAACGGATGTCCTTAAATCTCTCTTTTCCGCCCCCATTATTTTTTTTATATACATGACCTGAAAGTTCCTCAGAAGCAGCTAGATTATCTAAAATCAATTTTTGCTGAAAGAACCATCTCATAATGTCCTGCATTAAATAGGCCCCGTCACTCCAGCCAACCTGCCAGTCCGTGGATATCGTGGCCAAGAAGTCCTGCCTTTCTTGTAAATACCTTAGTAAATTTCGGACATCATTTGACCAATCATCAAATCTCTCCAGTTTGTTTTGAATTTCTGTGAAAACATCTTCTATCTCCAGGTGTTCACCTTTTAATCGCACTAGCTTATCCAGACTGAAGGTTACCTTTTTTTCATTAGATAACCTGGCTAGCACGTGGCTCCCGATATTATGAGACATATTTCTTGCCAAAATCGCAGACAGGGCCGAACGATAACTATGATTTAAGATTCTCTTCTTATGCTTTTGAACATCTATTTCAATATTTATCTTTGTAGCTATTATACATGCTGACCTAAGTTCTGAAATGAACCTAATTATTTGCTTATTCCAAGTTTTTAGTCTTAGTCCCAGTACCATTCCCATTGGCGTATCTTCAGGAACAGTCGAAAAGGGAATATGGATTATAGTATTCGAATCATGACTTGCCTTTTTTACCCAATAGAAATAATTGATAAAACGCGCTATTTTGTTTCTTCCTTTTAAATGCCTCTTTCCACGTAAACTTTTATAACCTTTTAACTGGCCCTCAATCTCATCTATATCTTTATTATTTATATTATTTAAACTCTTCTTTAGATAATCTTTGATGTCCTCAATGCTAAGCAAACCTCTCAATTCTCCGTTTTTTTTCTTTCTAATTCCGCAAATAATATAGTTCAACGAATCTAATTCAGCCTGTAACTTTTTAATTGAAAGCTCGGAAATACCCCATAGCATCTCAAGAGGCAACTTATACTTGATAAGTTGCCTCAAAGAAATAGCGTATTTCAACAACAAATTTAGATCTTCTCTCCATATATCAAAGGCATAGCTGTCTATATTTCCCCCGTCAAATACCTCAGTTATTAGAGTGTTTTTAGATCCATCGAATTCAGAACCATACCTATACAAATTAAAAAATTGTATATTAATTGTTGGCCAACATTTTTTTATAAAATTACGTATTGAATCGGCAACTTTTTTTGATTCATCCCTACCGGAACTTTTATTTCCGAAAACCCTAAATGTTCTTATATAAACCGCCCTAATGTTATTTTCAAGCCTGGATATTTCATTGTCAAAGTCGATTGGTGCCATGATTTAGTTCCTTGTTTGGAATTGCTTCCTTTGTTATTATTATTGTCAATGTTTCGTCATAATAACCTGTCCTTTCTGAAACAAACATCTTATACTTTATCACACCTAAATCATCTAACATTAATTTAATTTCGTTTTTAGTCAGCGCACTCAAATGGCCTTTGAACCTTGCAATAAAAAGATCAAGATTTACATCAACTAGGTGTATTAGCCTTTGCCTCTTTTTGTTCCAATCAGAGTCTCTTATGATTGTCTCTATAAATATTTGCCCGTTCGGTTCTAATACGTCTAAAGCGTCTTTAATAAATTTTTTTGGGTTTTTTATCTGGTGCAAAACATTTAACGAAAATAGATATTTTGGCTTCAAATTAAAACTGATACATAAACCCTTTAATTTTGCTATGTCCCCTTTTATTAAAACTACGTTCCTGACTCCCATATGTTTCAAGTTATATCTTGCATATCCGAGCATTTCTTCTGAAAAATCGATGCCATAGAGGCCTATCTTTTTATCTTCTCCTATTGCCCTGGAAAGAAGTCCCAAAAATAGCCCTGAGCCGCACCCTAAGTCAACCACATTTCCCATATTATGCAAAAACGTCGTTTGGGTGAGAAAATTTTCTAAAGTAGATTTATAGGAGCTAAGGCGATGAGCAAAATACTTATTATAATCTTCAGCATAAGCCTTCCTTATAGTCTGGTCAGCGAATGGACTGAAAAAACATCGCTTCTTAAATGTATTACCTAATATAAGCCCACAGGCTTCGTCAATTGAGCCTGCTTGGATTAAAGCCTGCTTTATTTGTTCTTTTCTTAACTCAATATCTTCCTTTTCATTGCTCATATCCTCTCCTTTACTTTAACTATATTCAAATAAGATCTATTTTATCAGCGTTTACTTAAAGGCACTACTTTGCCCGATTCTATCACTCCAATCGTCATCTCGACTTTTAGCTCTCTATCAGAAATAGTCATTGTTCCCATTACTCCTTCATAATCCTTGATTTCCGCAAGATTTGTAATTACGTTATTTATATCAAAAGATGTACATTTTTTCAGAGCCTCATATAATATCATCATCGAATCATAGGTGAAGCCCCCGTCGAAATTGGGTTCCATATTAAATGACTGCTTAAATTTGCTTATAAATTCAACTGCCTTCTGGGTCTTTTCAGTAATAAACTTAGGCCCAGCGACAACCACTCCTTCTAGAAGACTGGGCCTCACACTCCCTGATATTAGGCTGTATAGATACCCCCAGCCTCCTAATATTTTTACCTTATTTAGCAAACCAGTAGCATTTAATCCATCATATATAAACGGCAGAGAAAATCCATAATCATAGATTATTAATATATCAGGTCGGGCAAGACCAACTTTAATAAGTAAATTTCTGAAATCCCTATTTTGGAGTTCATAAGATTCTATAACTTTTATATCCTTTCCCTGCTTCTTTAGTTCAGGAATAAACAAATAGTTAACAACTTTTTCTGTAGCTGGAATTCTAACATATATGATGCCAACCGATTTCGACAGTTTATCTTCTTTAAGAAAGTTCATAAGAGCTTGACCCTCTTCCATCATGCCTTCATATAACCTAAAAACATATGGCGAGCGTTTACTTATATCTGGATCCATGCAAAACGCTATTTGTAATACCTTATTTGCCGTAGCTATTGGTTCGACAGCAAAAGAAACCCCAGTCAACGAAGTCCAAAGCGCATTGACTTTATCGATTTGTATAAATTTTTGTGCCAGCGCTGCAGCTTCCTTATTGTCGCCCTTGCTGTCGCCAAGAATAATCTCAATTCTTTTGTTCTCTGTTAAAGTTATATTGTCAATATCCTTTTGAGCTAAAGAGATTGCATTCTTTTCCATTTCCCCCATAAAAGCCAAGTTTCCAGTTAATGGCAATATCGCACCAATTTTAAATACTTCTTTTGGCTTGGATAAATGCGCTGGCTTAATAAAAGCATAAATAATGATAAAAATTATAATGATGACGACTGTTATGATAAGCCAATTTTTTTTTGGCATTATTTCCTCCTTCTCAAGAATTTGAGTCTCACATTTTACCTTAGCTGTCTCAGCTATTATTCTTATAATTATTTCCTAGGCTTCCTTAGTAGGAATTAAACTCCACACCCTAGGAAAGCAACTGCCAACTTTTCGCTGCTTAAAAGTTCAACAGCGGAGTTTGATTCTAGATAAAACTCACCTTTTACTAAAACTTTAATCTTCTGAGCAATTTTTAAAGCAGCCGCTATGTCTTGTTCAACAAGGATAATGGAAGCAAACCACTTCTTATTGACTTCGTCAATTTTTCGCATAAAATCGCTGACATAGCGAGGGGAAAGGCCGGCCGATGGCTCGTCAAGTAACAAAACCTGTGGCTTCTTGATTAAAATCATAGCCAATGCCAGAGCCTGACGCTCGCCTCCTGAAATAAGCCCAACTCTCCTATCTAAGAGTCCTTTTAGATTATCAAATATTGTTAAAACTTCTTCAACTCTTTTTTCTTTTTCTTCCTGACTTAACCCCAGTGCCCCGATTCCCAGGTTTTCTCTAACTGATAAAGACGGAAATACCTTGCCTCCCTGGAGGAAATAGCCGATTCCAAGGCGATTTATTTCATAAGGCGAAAGCGAGGTGATATCTTTTCCATCCAGCCACACCTTACCTTTCCAAGGCCTAAGCACACCGGCAATTACCTTTAGAAGCGTTGACTTTCCAGCTCCATTCGGCCCAATTAAAGCCACAATTTCACCTTGCTTTATATCGAAAGAAATTCCTCGAAGAATTTCCTTTTTGCCGTACCCAGCATAAATATCTTCAACTTTAAGTTCAGCCATCAGCCTGAATTCCTCCAAAAAGTATCTTTCCCATCATTAATTTTAATTTCCAATTTAAATCCCAATATAGGCCTTCCTTACTTCCGGATCTCCTAAAACATCCGCCGGCAAGCCAAATGAAGTTACCTGCCCTTCATCCATAAAGTATACCCAGTTTGCTACTTCCACCACAACATTCATGTTATGCTCGATGATAATAAGCGTCTTCCCCGATTTAGCCAGATCTTTTATAAGTTCAAGCAACTTACCTACCATTTGTGGATTAACCCCGGCTGTAGGCTCATCCAGCAAAAGCACGTCCGCTCCACAGGCCAGAAGCCTCGCAATTGATAAAAGCTTCTGCTGCCCATAGGAAAGATTCTCAGCCAGTTCGCCAGCTTTATCCTCCAGTCCAACAAACTTCAGTAGCTCCAGGGCCTTTTGGATATAATATCTCTCTTCAGCCTCCATTTTCCATCTTAAAAAAACTGAATAAAACACTCCCTCGCCTTTAAGATCATTAAAGGCGCATAGCACATTATCCAGCGCCGACAGCCTGTTAAATATTCTCACATCTTGAAATATTCTTCCGATACCTAGCCTGGCAATACGATAAGGACTTAAGCCAACAATGTTCTTCCCCTTGAATAAAATTTCGCCCGAATCTGGTTTTATAAAGCCGTTGATCAGGTTGAAGAGCGTCGTCTTTCCGGCACCATTTGGACCGACCAGAGCAGTTATCTGACCTTCCTCAAAGCCAGCCGAAAAGCTGTCCACGGCTTTAATCCCATCAAAAGTCTTGGTTAAGTCTCTTATTTCCAGAATGCTCATTGAAATTTAAACTCCCCTTTAATGCCCTGTGGTCTGTAGCGCATAATGAGAATAATCAGCAGGCCATAAATAATCTCCCTCATGTTGGCAGCGATAGCATCGGGAATCCTGAGAAACCGCAGTATTTCCGGGAGAAGAATCATCAGCACTGTGCCGATAAGCGGGCCAGCTTGATTTCCCGTACCACCGATAATTATGATCGAGATAATAAAAAGAGATTCATTCATCGTAAAGCTGGTTGGATCAATGTAACGCATATAGCCAGCAAAAAGAACCCCGGAAACAGCAGCCAGGCCTGCCGCCAGAGCAAAAGCTTTTACCTTGTAGAGCATTACGTTCTTGCCCAGGGCTGCCGTATAAACTTCGTCCTCTCTAATAGCTTTTAATACCCGGCCAAAGGGCGAATTTCCAATCAGATAAACAAACAGCCCACAGAAAAGAGCCAGCACCGCTGCGAAAACGAAATAGCTGCCCATCGACTCTATCTGCAAGCCAAAAAATCTCGGCTGCGGAATACCCGGGATGCCATACGGACCTCTGGTCAGGCTAACCCAGTTATAAAGCAGGCTAAAGAATATTATTTGAAAGCCGAGTGTGGCAAGCACAAAATAATCGCCTCTGAGCCTTAACGAAGGCAGCGAAACGAGAAAGCTTATCAAGACCGAACCAGCAATAGCAATGATAAAGGCCGGAATGAAGCCAAAACCAGCTTTCATCATGAGGAGCGTGGAGATATAGGCACCGGCACCATAAAAAGCGGCGTGGCAGAAAGAGATGAGCCCGGCATACCCAACAAGCAGATTCAGCGAAAGCGAAAGGATCGAGTAAATGCTGATGAAAATAAGTATATGAAGCAAATAATTCATAGAGATGACTCCTCTACTCTTCGCCTCACGCCGAATATCCCTTCGGGCTTAAATAGCAGAAAAAGAACCAGGATCAAAAAGGTAATCATATCCTGCCAGCGGGCTGAAGCCTGCCAGACAACCAGGCTCTGGATAAGGCCAAGCAGCAACCCGCCGAAGGCCGCCGTCTCAAACCTGCCAATACCTCCAATGATGACTGCCACTGCCCCGTTTAAGAAAGCTGTCATGCCAATATTGGGATCAATACCAACATCAAGCCCACTCAATATTGCGGCAACCCCAGCCAACCCGCTCCCGATAGCCATTACTGACCAGCGAATCGGCCTGGGGTTTACGCCCATAACAGAAACCAGCTGAGGATTATCACGCATGGCCCGGATAAGTATCCCGAGATTAGAGTTCTTTAATAAAAAATGAAGGACGAAAAAAATCACCACAAATGAAATAAAGATAACGACCTGGATTCTGGTCAGAATGATGCCACTCAGCTTGAAGGTCGGCTGGACTCCAGGCAGGAGAACCTTGGTCTCATTGCCATAGAACATGGCAATAAGGTTTACAATGACAATATAGACACCAAGAGAACTCAACATCTGAATTAAGGAGGAAGCACCCCGCTTGCTAAGAGGCGCATAAATCAGCTCGTCAACAAGAGGACCGGCCACTACTGCCGCCCCCACCGCCACCACAACAGCCAGCCAGACCGGGAGTTTCAGGCCAACAAACAATGAGTAAAATAGATAAACGGCAAAAGTGTACAGAGCACCATGAGCAAAATGAAAAACACGAATGGTGTTATAAATCAAAGCGAATCCCAGAGCTATCAGGGCATATCCGCAGCCGGTGATGAATCCGTTAGCCAGCAACTGCAATAGCATTACTTCTGTTTCCCTTCGAGTGTCGTGTTGACCAATTCTCTAAGCTCTCGTAGATTTATTGGTTTCTTCAGGTAATAGGCGGCCCCAAGGTTTAGTGCATCAACCGCCGAATCAAAATCACGGTAAGCGCTGACCATAATAACCGGAACCTGCGGAAACTTTTCTTTTACCCAGCCAAGTAAAAGGATTCCATCTCGGTTTGAAAAATCCTCTTCCGAGAGTCTGACGTCGGCCAGTACGAGATCAATTGTCTCGTCCATCTTGGCTTTGGCTTCTTCCAGACTATTAGCTTTCACTATCTCAAAATCAGATGAGAGCGCCCTGGCCAGCGAATCAACATATTCTTTGACGTCATCTACAATCAAAATTTTCATAGATAACTCCCGGGGAGCCACTCCCCTTTTTATCAGCAAAATTCGTGCCAGAAAATTATTATATGGAAACAAGAACAAAATAAAATCATTTTTTATATAAAAGTAGCACTCAAGACTTGATAGAAGCCGCAGAATTCTCAAGTGACCTTTATCTTGCCTTCAAGAGAGTGATCTTAAGATTAGGCAGTGCCAAAAAGGTCAAAACTTCCTGTCAATGGGAAAAACTATTTTTCAAGGGAAGTTTTTAGCAGAAAAACCGAAATAAATCCTTATAAAAATGTTTGACAAGTAGCAGAACGAAATTTATTATGTGAGACATAAGTCACATTTATAACTCATATTAGAAACTTATGTGAGGCAATAAGCACATGGACACCGAAGCCACCAGACCAACGATTCTAATTGTGGACGACGATAATAATTTTCTATCTTCTCTGGAAAGGGTTTTGCGTTCAGATTATGAAGTCCTGAAGGCGACGAATGGAGATAGCGCCAGAAAGCTTTTCCTCTACAACCCTGATTGTATTCTACTTGACATCTGGCTGGATCCAGGGGATGACCTTAATCGAGAAGGGCTTGATCTCCTTGCAGAATTTACTAAATCAAGGCCTGATATTCCGATCATTATGATCAGTGCCTACGGTGATATCAATACTGCCGTAGAATGCATGAAATCAGGTGCAACTGACTTTATCAAAAAGCCTGTAGATTTAAAGGAACTCAGACAACGTCTGCAAAAGGCGCTGGAAAAATCAGACCTTATCAGGCAGGCCCGTCAACTTGAAGAAAATCTTCACCAGCTGGAACCCACGGAGATTATCGGCGATTCACCACAGATGCAAGAAGTCATGAAATCCATTCAAATGGTGGCTCAAGATGGCCATATCACCGTTTTAATTCGCGGCGAGACAGGAACAGGAAAGGAATTGGTGGCAAGATCAATCCATCGCCTGAGCTGGAGACGCAGCAAACCTTTTGTTCCAGTTCATATCGCTTCTTTAAGCCCCAGCCTGGTAGAAGACGCGCTCTTCGGCCATGAACTCGGTGCTTTTACTGACGCCAGGACAAGAAGAATTGGTTTTTTCGAAAAAGCAAAGGGCGGTATCCTCTTTCTCGACGAAATTGGCGATCTGCCAGCCGAAGTCCAGATAAAGCTTCTACGTTTCCTCGAAAATAAAACTTTTTCACGCCTGGGCTCATCCAATGAGGTCGAGCTGGATGTTCAGATAATCTCTGCTACCAATAAGAATCTTGAGCAGGAAGTGGCTGATGGCAGATTTAGAGAAGACCTTTATTTCCGGCTAAAAAGCTTTCAGATTTTTTTACCGCCACTACGAGAGAAACGAGAAGATATTCCACTCCTGGTTGATTATTTACTTAATTTGTTGAAGAGACAGGGAAGGACAAGAATCGAGACAATCGCCCAGGAAGCTTTGCAAATATTGGAGGCTTATGACTGGCCCGGCAATGTCAGGGAACTGCGGGCAGCTTTAGAGCGGGCTATAATCTTTGCTAATTTTAGGAATCATGAGATTATAGAAATTGAAGATTTACCACCGGAGATTATATCCAGGGCAAAGCCAGGCAGCGAAGTACGCTCTGGAAAATTGCCGCCCGGTAACGAAGATAAAGTTAATGCCCGACAAGAAGAAGCGTCCAGTAGCATCAATTTAAAACAAGAGTTAGCCAGAGCAGAGCTCAAGCTTATGGAAGAAGCCCTTAAGCGGGCCGGTGGAAAAAAAACTGAGGCCTGGAAACTGCTCGGTTTAAATGATCGATTTGCTCTCCGCCGCCGGATACTTGATCTGATGAAAGATAATCCGGATCTGATAAAAGAATTCCCCTTGATCTCTCAGGCGTATGCTAAAATTGTCTCTAAACATGCCCAAAAGAAAAATTAATCTGCAGTCGGTTTTCCCTTGGAAATCTTCCTCTGATAACTTTACTCCATATTAGCCCTTTGGACATGCCATTACCCTACCAAATACAATTGTTACAACTTATAATTTTGTTTGGCGCTGAAGGATATCTAATAGGTCATCTATCGCCACTCGAAGACCAATTACTGGCATATCCTGACCGGACAAGATGAGCTATAATTCTCGGCTTCAATTACGGCACCCGCTTCCTTCAAATATTTAAACCAGAAATTCTTTATGTCATTGTATTTCTCAACTGAAGGAGCATTAGATCCTACCACATAAACTTTTACACCTGATAAAGAAGGCAATAATCCTTTTTCTTTTCTGGTCGATATTATTTCATCAACTTTGCTATCAGGTAATTTTTGTTTCTCAAAATTATAAACGTCAGAATCCTCCATCATATCTGACATAATAACCAGCATCTTGGTATAATCATTTCCGACCAGGCCCCTAAACACTCTTTCGTCAGCCATATTCAAAGAGCTTAGTATATCCGTCTTATATATTTTTCTTTCCTGGTTCCCAACAACTTTTCTAAACGTGTTTAACATCTCCTCCTTCTTGGCTTCTAACTTTGCCTTAGCCTCTTCCCTGAGTCTTTTCTCTTGCATGTAATTTGTATCATAATCAATACCTGCCGGCACTAAATTCGGCTCCTCAATTACAAAGTTTAGCTCCATTATTGATTTTTCTGTTATAGGAGCCACAAATAGACTGTCCTCATTTGATACCAAATCGACTATCTTTTTGAATGAACTTATATAGAGGTCTCGCATCTGGGGCTTGTTCGTACTCTCCGACAGATCAACAAGAACGACAATGACTTTATGAGTAACGGGCTTTGAACACTGAAGGATGCAACACAACATGATGGATATTATAAGTATTAAAGTGATCCTTTTGTTCAATTTGGTTTCCTTTCAGATAGATTGGCTGTATCTGGACAACTCCAATCCAAATGATCAAAAGTATTTGGCATGTCGACAGAAAGAATCTTCATGTTAAAGCATTTTATCGTTTTCCCGCGTTCCCTTGCATTTTCAGTCCTATAAGCTTGTGCCATCCATTCATAAGTTCTGGCTTTTGTCTCTGCCAGCATCTTTAGCTTCATAAAGGTTTGCTTCCGGTATGTTTCTGCCCTATTTAACTGCCTTAATTTTATATCAAAATATCTGGCAGCTTGTTTCGCTTCTCTTGCTTCTTTAGTAAGATTTTTAAGCGCAGCTTTATATTCATAGAGTGCATTCTTGTAATCATCTTCATGAGGGTGCGACCCGTTGTATGATATTCCTACCGCGCCGGAAAATATCCCCATGTTAATAATAATAAACAGCATGGCCGCGGTGCTTGGCTTTAAACCACCCCCGTATTCTTTTAAGGACTCAGCAAGATAATCAGCTCGCATGATAGCTATCGCAATAAAAAGAAGTAACACAACTAATAGAATCGAAACTATAGTTATCATATCCGTTTTTGTTTTTTCTGCTTGTTTTAGTCTTACTCCAACCATATGGGCAAGCCATGGAATTATTGCACATAAGGCTGCGGCAATAATATAAGTTTCAATTTTCCCAACACCAAATAATGAAAATACTAAGCCATTTAAAGGAAACTCACACAAACCGAGAAAAATCAGCCAGAAAAGCATCCAACCGTGAGAAAGATTAGGACGTCCCATCATTCTGAGTTTTGTGCTAGCTTCAAGGAATCTCGCCCTAGCTTCATTTGCCTCTCTTGTCTCTTTTTCTAGCATCTTTTCTGCTTCTTCATATTCTCTTAGAGCGACACAATAATTTTCTTTTAGCTCACGATCCTTGTTTTCCCATTCCTCGCATACAACTGAAATATCTCTTTCAACGCCTTCCTTAATTTCCTTCTCATAAGGACAAATTGTTGGATGATTATCTTCAGGAACAACCGGTTTTGGTTCTTTAACAAATGGCCAAAATTTCCATTTCCAATTGCGTCCATCTTTTTTCCCCTGTCTTTTCGCCTTCCTGATGCTGTATTCCGCCTTCATGTTACCTCCTGTCAAATATATTAAAATAAGTCTTATAAATTTTGTCAAACCATTTCATCTTCCTAATTTCGGGCCTTCATTTTTAATCCGATGTAAATATTTCACCCTTAGCAATTGCCTGGAGTTCTTCCCATATCCTTTTTATCTTCTCGAGCGGTATTCCCTTATAATTCGATAATAATATCTGTTTTTGAACATCATTTATAAAAAGAATTCTGTCCAGATAATTTTCGAGCCTGTTACCCCGGCTATCTACAGCCAGGTCAATGTATTTTCCCCTTTCTTCTCCCTTTATTTCCCAGTATATTCTAACCTCTCCTCTGGCTACAGCCAGCTCATATATTAAAGCACCCAATGGTACTGATAACCTTATAGTGCCTTTCTTTGGAGTTGACGTGTCGATATATTCGAGATCATATTCTCGGATTTCAATATCAGGCTTATTTGGTTTCATCAATATGTTGGTCATATAAGGCATTTCAATACAGATAGGATTTAGTCCTTCTGTTTCAGCCAGAGCCGCATTAGCTTTATCAGAAGTTAAAAAATATGTCCCTTTATGAAAATCAATGTTCCGTAAAAAGCATTTAAACTGATCCCGAATAATCATATCGCCAGTTGACCTCTTTTTGGGCATGAGCGAATCATTCACTACATCGCTATGAACTCTAAGGTCCCTTTTGAACATATAATCTCTTAACCCCTGGATATCGATGATTGTATCCAGGACTGGATTGGCCTGTCCCGAAATTAATAATGATACACCTGGAACCTCAGCACTCTGACTGAGATAAAGTATCTCCTGAAGGGCGCGGAAAGCATTCCGCCCTTCATATTGTAAGAATCCAATTTCATTTTTGATATTAGCCGCTTCTTCCAGTTCATGCATAACTGCACTCGGAACGATAAACAACATCCAGTTCGGAATGGGAAAGCAGACATTCATGTTTAATGAAGAGATTAACGGCAATAGGTGCCCTGATATATTGCAATTATAAAGGATATTAGTATCAATCCCCAAAATTACGTCATCATGTGCTCCCAGCTTTCTTATAACTTCCATAATGTTCTCAGGAAAAACAAAACCCGCTCGCCCCAGGCTATCTCCTAAGCCCTGATAAACATTTTGATCTAACTCATCGCCCTTGGTGATTTTCAAACCATTATCAGGTTCCCTTTTAATCTTAATCAGAACAGACTGCCCATTAAATTTCTGTATCTCTATAACCTTCCTCCTCGATGTCTCCAGTAGCCAGTTTAATAAAACCTCGTAGGAAGGATAAATCAAATAATTCGCCTCATCAAAACTATCTGGTTGCCTTCCACTCGCTTCATCTGGCTCGCCTTCTCCCAATAGTTTGCTGGTTTCAAACTGCATCTTAATTTCTAGAACCGGGCAGTTCATCTTAACTATCTTAAAGTTCCGCTTCTTGATTTCTACCACCTGGCCAGCGAAATATTTTTCCAGCATTTCGGAAATCGCCAGACTCTTGTTAATATTCATCCCCAGGCCCTGAATTAACAGCTCAGGCTGGCTCGAGCCGGCCTGAATCTCCCGGTTAATGGCAGAAACGCACTCAAAGAGATGATCCTCCAGGCTCCGGCCATAAATAACTAATGTTTGCACGTCCTTTGCCTCCCCGTTTTTGTTTTTATTCTTGCCCCAGGCTAAATATATTTTTAATTCTTATAAATAAAATCATCTCTACCTTAATGTTAAATCCGCGTCTGCTTAGACATAACCCTCAAGCCGGCAATAATAGCTGTAATAGCTTTTCTTTTTTCCATGCCGAAATATTTTTCCATTATTTCGACAAATATCTCAAGTTCTCTGTCTTCAATTCTTTTATCCCTGACTATGAAGAGAGCAATATCCGCTACCATGTCATTAAGTTTAGATGGCTCATTGAGCTTAAAGTAGTTTACAGCCACCTCTAAAAAGGTCTCTGGTCCCTTTTCAGATATTTCTCTGGCCACCGCTTCCGGGCAGGAACAAAATCGAGAAATAATATCCAGCAGCCCTTCACGCTCCTGTGAAGAGATGGCCTTATCGGCAGTAATTATCATCCAGATAGCCGCCGCCTCGCCAATCATCAGCCAGTATTCCTTTGGATCAGATGGATATTTCTTAATCAGTTTAGTCAGTTCAGCCATCTTCTTTTCAAGCTCTAAATCCTGGGCCTGAGCCTTTTCACTCAGATTCCCCTCCAAGCTGAATTTATAAAGATCAGAATCAGCAAATGCTTTTAAGGCCAGTATTCTTAATGGTATTCCCGGGTGGCTTGATTCCGGATAAACATCAATTTTCTTCATGTCATCAAATGTCTCCTGTGAATAGTCGAGTATACTGGCCAGATCCAGATTTAATAAGCTTTCAGGCAGGCCAGAAGCTCCTTTAATCAGTACTTTAAGCGAAGCTTCCAGATCACCTGAAGCTACCAGACTAACCCTATCCGCTGATAGCTCCTGGAGTTTATGCAGGCAATTAAATTGCCTTCTTATATGAAGAGGCATGCTTTCATAAGAAGGGTAAAGCAAAGATATGGCCTCTTCGACCTCATTATGTTCAAGTACTAAATGCCCAAATTCGTGGCCGAGAACACTGGCAATTTCTTTTTCATTGAGAACCTGAGCATAAGAATGTGTCAGGCACAAAAGACCCGGCAACTCTTTGTTATTACTGCTATAAAAATGACAATTGAACGAGTCTTCGCTCGTTACATACAGTTCGATCGGCTCATCCTGGAGGCCAAGCTTTTTTCTGACAACTGCAAATATCTCTTCGAGTGGCTTGTTAATTCCATGTTTAATCGATAAAGCATTGGCCTTTAGCCTGTAATAGAACTCTCTGTCATATTGTTCGGGAGGACTTTCCCTGGCCAGTTGGCGCAAAACAGGTAAATTTATGGAACGAGAAAGGCTTTCCAGCAGCTCTTTCTCGTCCGGTAACCTGAGCAGCTCTAATTTTGCCCTGTCCACTTCGTTTTTTATTTACATTTTTCCCCTCAAAAAATCAACAGTTTTTTAACAGCCAATTTTTCGACCGCCACATAAATATTCTTTTTTGGGTTGAGGCCAAGAAAGGAGTTGATTAAAGCCCTGCCCTTATCCAAGGCCAGAAGCCTGGAATTAGCCGAATCGCTAAGATAGAAAATATTTCTCTTCTCATCGGCCAAAAAACTCTGCGGACCATAAGTAAATCCGGTCAGTATGGCCAAACCAACCTACCCGGGGTCAGTGCCCCAGCTCAGTTTGAGGTTTTCAACAGGCTTAAAGCCTGGCGGTGAAACCTCGGCCTGCTTCAGCCCAGCGGCGAAGGCTATGATCGGCACTGATGAAAATAACAGATGAAAGATATAGAAGTTAGTGTATTCGGAACAGCCTGACTAATATGCTTCAAGCTCCCATTACCGTGATTAACGTTCCTTACTTATATGAAATTGGGAATCATAGCAGTTATCAAAAGGCAGTCTGAAGCATCGAATTTAATAAACATACCGAGAATTACCCCACTGGCTGACTTTAGCTTCCGTAGTTTGCTCTTTGAGCTTAGCTGGAGAAAAGGTAACGGCTGTCTCGCTCACGGTCATTTCTATCTTTTGCACCGTCAGAGAAAGATTTACCGGACCTTTATCTCCGCTGTCACGAGCCCAGTCCCAAAGTTTCAAAGCTCCATTGCCATTAGGGTCGAATTTCATAACAATCATGTCTGTATATCGCACAAACTGGTCAGACGATGAACTCAGGGGAACCGACAAAGAGAATATGTTACCTTCGGCCAGTCCAAGGATTCCTCCATCTGGAGTTCTGGCCAATTTCCTAAAAAAGATGTAATTGTTAGAGCCGGTGTAAACTCCATGCCAGCTTCCCCAGTCAGGAGAGCCATCCTGGCGAAGGTGAAGTAAAAGCGTTTGTCCTGAAATGCCGGTGACTCCCCCTCCGACTAGAATAGAACCTTCGGGCTCTTCTAATACGCAATCTGGCTTCATAGCGGAAAACGCACGTGCCCACTGGCGCTGGCCATCAGGTCGAAACCTGCCCATAGAATCATTTACAGCATACGGGGAAGTTAGCCTTCCAGATGTTATGATATCTCCGTCTTTGGTGGCGTCCAGGATTCTAAAATTGGTTATGGTCGTACCGGGCATCTGGGGTGCAAAAGTCTGGCACCAGAGCATCTTTCCTTCCTGGTTGAGGCATGCAATCAGGCTGGTACGGGAACTTGTATTTCCGATGTATTGATCCCCAATAAGATACACATTCCCACCTTCGAGAAGTGCAGCCTTGGTAAAGTACTCTTGGGCTGGGCCACGAAAAGTTTTCTGCCATATTGGATTTCCATCTGAAGCCAGACAGATGACAATAGGATGCCAGTCATTCGAGCTGGCCTCTCCCAAAGCATTACCTACCAGATATATTTTCCCGTCCGGAACCCTGACAATATCTTTTAGGTAGATATCCTTTTCTGTTGAAATTATATTCTGCCAGATGAGCTTTCCCTCTTGATCTATTTTTAGAAGGAGGGATGAATGCTTGCTTTTGGTGAGATACCGGCTGAGGACTATAGTACTTCCATCATCCACTGTGGCCAAAGCCATGGTTTCGAGAGATACCCCGGGTTCTTCTGGAACAAACGCTTTTTGCCACAGAATATTTCCTGATTTATCTCCTTTGATAAACCATAGGGTGGCTGTTTCCAAAGCCGTCGTATCTCCGACTGCCAGCCAGGTTTCGTCCTGGTTGACCGCTATAGCCACAGGATAGTCTGGATCGGGATAACCGATATTGACTGCCCAGACCTTGATCAAGGGTGGATTCCAGAAAAATTGGAAACTCTTTTGGTTATTTTCCTTCTCTGCTTCTTCTCCTTCTGGGTCCAAGACAAAGCGAATTTCCTGGGTGTCATCTGCTTTTATCTTGCCTGCATTAAGCAATTCTAAAAGAATATTTTTAGAACAAGTAGCTTCAACTAGGGTGGAGTCTCCAGCTTTGATAATATTACTGATATTTGTCCCGCCAACAAGTTCCTCCTGCCCCTCCGGAAGTGTTTTCCAGAAAATATTTATAAAGATCCTGGACAGGAAATCCTTTGATCCTACGTTCTTTATTGCTATCCGGAAAGAAAGGGGCATAGTTTTCTGAACTTCTATCGATTCTATGGCCAGGTCAGGCGACTCTGCCGGTTCTTCAGCTGTCTCCTCCTTGTTCTTATCTGAGGTCTCTTTTGTGTTTTCTGGCATGGATTTTACTCCTACCGTCTTAGTTGCCGGACGGCGAGCAATAGATGGACCGGAAAAAGAGTTTGAAGGAGATAAGCTGACAGACAACATATTGTTTTCAAGATTTGTTTCCTTTAATACTCCCCGAATATCAAGCTGGGCCTGAACCGGGGAGGTTGAGGTAAGTTTGAGCCCGGTCTTCGCCTCAAATTTACTACCCGGTTGTCGAAGTAAACCTCGTGAGTCAAGACTTACTCCCGATTGACCGGCAGGCACAGAACCTAAATAAAAAAGATGCTCATACTGGCCAACAGTAACGCTCACCATTATTTTTGAAAACGTTTCGGCCGGAATAATTGCTTTTCCTTTATTGCTGATGGACAACACAATTAAGCCATCTGAATCCAGGTAAATTTTTTCCAGAGCTAGGTCATGGCTGGCATCTTTCCTGGAATTTGGCAACTTTTTTTGGTGTAAAACCTGTCCGCAACCACCGGCCAGGGCAAGGGTATATGTCTCCGATGAAAACAAAAAACTGCCACCTGCCAGCAGCCAGAGGAACGATGAGCAAAGGAGAAAATTTATGGCCTTTCTCCAGGCTTTAGAAGAGATTATTAAGGAGATTACGGTATAGCCTTTGTCCTTCATTGGTTTCCCTCCTTTCCAGACAATTCAAATTGTAGCATCATAACGGAGGGCTTTGTCAAAATACATCAACATTTGTGATTTTTAAGGGTTCTATTTGCCTCACTGATCAGCTTTAATTGTTATAAGCCAGTCGGCCACCCAGCCTTTCCTCACCTGCCCGGCCGCCTGCCATTCGACGGCATACCAGCCATTCTGCTTACCTCTGATTTTTACGACCGAACCCTGGGTTAATTGGAAAAGAACAGGAGCTTTTAAATCTGGTGCCTGCCTGACATTAACCACCGGCTTATTGATCACACCCAGAATTATTTTTTCTTCTGTCTGTTCTTTGACCTGAACCTTTGCTTCCGGCGGTTTAACCTGAGCTGTTTGATAACTCGCTCCTCGCCAGTCATAAATGCGCCAGATGCCGACGGAGATAACCACCGCCAGAGCCGTCGCCATAAAGACCAGCAGCCACTCTTTCGCCTTCGTCCAGAAGCTTACTTTGAGATCAAGCAGCCACTGGCCATCAGTAACCGCTGTTGAACCAGCCATCGCCTTTAATCTTTCCAGGCGCTCACTCGATGGCGGATGGGTGTCGTAAAGAAAGTTGATGATTTTGCTTATAAATTTATTATCGGCCATTGTTTGACCGTTCAGCCACAACGGCCTCAGTGTCGAGACGGTAAATCCACTGAGAGCCGGTCCACCATCAACCTTAGCCAGCGCCGAAGCGAGCGCCAGGGGATTTCTTGTCCACTGGGCGGAACAGGCATCAGCCAGAAATTCACGCGCTTTAGAAATAAAACTTGAGGCCGCTTTTACTCCGATAGAAACTATGATCAGCACCAGGCCAACTAACAGAATATAAATCCCAACGAGGTAAATCCCATATAACAAAACCGCCAGGCCGATGAATGATACCAGGCAGCCACCGGCATCTTCTGCTTCTTCTGCAAATTTTCCTACCAGCCACATAACCAGAAATAAAAGCAGCAGAGCCAGGTAAACAGCCAGGCCAGCAATTATCCCCGCCGTCATAACAGCCCAGACAAAACCAATGGCCTGGACGGTAAACCAGCTATCACCGTTTTTGAGATGAGCCATTTCATGAGCGATAACTGCTTGAAGTTCGTCGCGAGATAATTTATTGAGCAGGCCTCTTGTCACGACAATGCTGCCTTTCTTTACCGACCGGCCGCAGGCAAAAGCATTCGGGCTCGATGATTCGAGAACATAAAAGCTGGCTGGAGGCACACCTTCACCCGAGGCCAGGGCCATTTCTTCACCGAGAGCTGTGAGCATTTTCAGGTCATCGCCACCCGCTCGCTTCGCCCCGGCCAGACCAGGAACTACCGACTGAGATGAAAGATACAACACCACCGTCAGAAGCAACCAGAAAGAAACGGTCACAGCTATTCCCCAGGTAGAAGCACTTCTTATGTTGACAGACTCAATGCCTTCGAGATGGATATATCGCAGAAAATCAATATTGACAATGACCATAAGAGACCCCAGGATAGCCATCCAGGCGATTCCCATCAAAACAAAAAACGGTGTCTCCCATTGCCGCTTGTCTTGTTCTTCAAAAAATGAAGTAGGAGTAGTTGCCATGGCTGTTATTTTATTCGATTATATCGCTTTTATGGTATGAAATATCAAAAGAATATGGTTGTTAATAGTTTTTCGGCCAGCTTTCCTGACCCACAAGCTTCAACGACAGGCAGAGTATATCCCGACTGCTCACCCCAAAGCCGTTACCTCCCCCATCCCTCAGTCTTCAGATGCCGGAGACGACCACGCTGTCAAACACCAGGCTTGGAAAACGCATCTGGGAATAAGTGTATGGATCGTTGGCTGCTTCGACCAGTCTCGGCCAGAATTTCAAATGGTTATCAGCAATATTCATCTCAGAGACAGGATGAACAATCTCCCCCTTATCAAAAAGCTGCCCGATGATGCCAATGGAGAAATCCCCTGTCGTTGAGTTGGAGTTCCCGCCGATAAATCCGGTGACAAAAATTCCACGGCCCAGGTCTTTCATAATTTCCTTGACCGAGTGCTTCCCTGGCGGAATCACCAAGTTGGAAGGACTCCCACTCGTTGGCTCCCAGCCCAGTTTCCGTCCGTAATACCAGTCTATATAGAACTCCCTCAACACTCCAGCATCGATCATGATTCTCTTCTTTGCTGCTAAGCCCTCGCCATCAAAAGTCCGGCTGCCCAGACCGCTCGGAATGAAAGGGTCATCTATCAGCGTCAGTCTTTCACTCCCTACTTTCTGGCCCTTTTTGTCCGCTAAAAAAGACTGCTTCTGCTGGATGCTGCGGCCAAACATCGCCTGAAGAAGTCCTCCCGCCACCTGGCCAACGACCCGGTTCTCAATGATGATCGGTAGGGTCTCGGTTTTAATTTTCTTCGCCCCAAGAAGGCTTAAAGTCCGGGCAGCGGCCTCAGCCCCAATATCTTCAGGCCCGGGCAAATCCTTCTGCTTCATTGCTATGGCCACGTTATACTCGGCAGGACGCCGATTACCTTCATCTCTGGCCGTCATTTCAGCCGCCCCATAAAAAGCCGTGTATTCAACATAGCCATCAAAGCCGTTGCTGGCCATAAGCACCTGCTCGGAGTAGCTGTCATAGCCACTGGCCGTCACCGAAATGACCTTATCGCCTCCCTTAGCCAAGCAGCTTTCTTCAATTGCCCGCACAAAGCAGTGGCGGTTTTCCGGAGTCAGCTTTTTATAATCAGGGTCAAATTGCTTTAAATCAATGTTTTGTCGGCCCTGATAATATTTCGGGTCGGGCAGAGTCCGCAACGGGTCCTCTTCAAGCAGCCTGGTCGAGGCGACAGCCTTTTCTATAAAGCTTTTCAAAGCCTGCGGGCGAAGGTCGGAAGTGGCCTGAACCGAATAGCGTTTATTGACGAAAATTTCCACCTGCAGCCCACGGCTCGTAGCTTCCTTGATGCCTTCAGGCCGGCGCTCCCGGTAGTTAATCTCAACAAAGCGTCCCCCGTTAATTGACACCCGGCAATCATCTGCCCCAGCGGCCTTGGCTATTTTTATGGCTCTTTCAGCCAGATCATACAGTTCTTGTTTCATCGTCGTTCTCCTTTTCTTCTCTAGGCTTTAATCTTCATTCTTCCCTTAGGCCCTGACTCCGCCCACGGTCAGCGACTTTACCAGGCAGGTCGGTTGGCCGAAACCAACCGGCACACCCTGCCCGCCCTTGCCACAGCTGCCGCCACCGCCTTGAGCAAACTCAAAGTCCTTAGCCACCATGATGATATTGGCCAGCATTTTGGGGCCATTGCCCATAATATTGACATCCTTAATTGGAGCTCCAAGCTTTCCATTTTCGATGAGACGTCCCTGAGAGACGTAAAAGGCAAAGTCGCCCTCCCCTATTTTCACCTGACCGTTGGCCACGTCCTGGACATAGAGGCCGTTGCCCGCAGCTTTGATGACATCTTCGGGACTGGCTTCGCCGGCCAGCATGTAGGTGTTGCGCATGCGCGGGATGGGATAATGCTGATAACTTTCGCGGCGGCCGCTTCCGGTCGATTTCACACCATAGGAGCGAGCCGAAATCCGGTCATGGAGATAACTGGTGAGTATCCCCTTGTCAACCAGAATCGTCTTCTGGGCCGGTGTCCCCTCATCATCAAAATTAATTGAGCCGGTAAGATAAGGAACGGTGCCATCATCAATGATGGTAACAAAGGGCTCGGCCACCTTTTTACCAAGCATGGTGCAATAGGTTGAGATTTTCTTACGGTTGAAATCCGCCTCCATACCATGGCCGATAGCTTCGTGCAGCAAGACGCCAGTGACACCTGGACCGAGAACAACTGGCATTTCGCCCGCCGGAGGCTGAATAGCCTCAAAAAGGACCAGTGCCCGATCAACCGATTTCTGAGCCAGTTCCTGGACAAGTGCCGGCGTATAATAGGAGAATTCTCGCCGGCCACCGAAGTTCCAGCCTGACCTTTCCCAGCGACCATTTTTCTCAGCCACCACGCTCGATGAAAGATAGCTTCGAGGTTGAAGATCCTCGGCTTTGACTCCATCGCTGGTGACGACCAGAATGCGCCTTTCCTGATCGTGAAAGACAACCATGACCTTGCGAACCAGAGAAGACAGGCTGAAGCATTTTTCGTTAAGCAACTGCACGAGTGGGAGCTTGGACTCGAGCGGAACAGAGGAGAGAAGAGTGGTCACCGGATAGTAGTTTTTCGTTTTGAGAGGAACAAACTTAGCGGCGGGCTTCTGGCCAGAACCACTGGCAATGGTGGCTGCGGTCGAGGCAGCCGCCAGCATAGCCTTTTCGCTCAGGTCCTGAGTGAAACCATAACCGACCTGATCGCCCTTAACAGTCCGGATGCCCACGCCCAGGGCGACCTCGCAGGAAGCCCGGTTGACTTTTCCATCCTCCAGAATGAGGAAGTTGCTTGTGGTGTGCTCGAAGAAAAGATCAGCAAAATCACCGCCCTTAGACAGTGCTTCACTTAGAACTTTCCGGCAGAGCTCGTCGCTCACGCCAAACTCCTTTTCAAAATAGCCACCGTTTTTTTCGTCGGCCAGCGCCGGCCAGCCTTTAGGCAAAAAGCTGGAGGCAGCAAACGTCCCGGCTATCGCTGTGGCTCCTGTTTTAATAAAAGACCGCCTGCTCATGTTCGTCATTAATCCCTCCTCAAAAATTTTACAGATACAGGACAGATATCATATAAATAGCCAGTTTTCTGACAAAATAAAAACTGCACTTTATAGACTATACGTATTATAAGCAAAAAAGGTTCTTGAACATAATATTTTCCTCAAACAGGACCGCTGGTGTGTCATCCGGTGCGTCAACCCCGACAAAAAGCCCGGTCTGAGAGTTAAACTATTTTGGAGTGTATTCCGAATTGGTTAAACTAATTCGGAGTAAGGTCCGAAATGGTAGCAGTTAAAAGAATACTCCAAATATCCCTCCCCAGCAGGCAATCGGCTTTTCTCTGGGGTCATTAAAAAACCTCTAAGCGCACTAACGTCAAAGAAAATCTTCCCCGCCCGGGGCTTAACTATAGTGCCCTGGTATACATTTCTCTAGTGATTATGGGTAGGAGAGATAATCCATTAGGCAGGCCTCGTTTACTTCAATTCACATTTTACGGCTGTCCCTCTGTTTCTGAGATATTTAATAGATTATTTGAGTCAAGATAATCAACCAACTTTAGCATCCAATAAGAATCCGGCAAGGTAATGTATTTCCCTCTGGCCTTTGGCAGGTGTGGCGGCTTCTGTTTCCAATTTTTAATTGTCGGAAGAATTCTTTTGCTGATAAATTCTGGCAAAGGCTTAACTATCACATCTGTATCCCTTAACGCTTTCAAAACAGGTTTCGAAGAATAGGTAGGAATATAATATTTCTCATAGCTGATCTGGTCACTGGAAAATGACAGCCGCCGTGTGAAATAATTTGTGACGGACCTACAAATCGAAGGCGAAAATTTTTTCTTCATGAGTGAAGTAGCACCAGTCTGGCCGCCCAATAAACTGCCTGATTCTAAATGTCTAATATCTAATGTGTCATTAACGATTCTGGCCCCAATAACATCTGCCTCATACCTACCGCCTGCTACTGATACCAAAACTGGCAAGTTAGCTTCAACCAGGAAGCCTTCAAGATGCAGCCACTCTATTAATAACTCTTCGACCCAGGTCTTTGGAAATGGCATTTTCTTTCTCCTTTAAAAAAAATTAGTAGGTTTTGGCCGTTTCAATTTTTGCTCTCAGTTTGGACATGGCAATCCAACTTACCCTTTCTTGAGATTAGCCTCTTTAAAAGGAGATTCTACGATGGCTCACTCCCTCAAAGCAATTTGCAAACTATTTTATACACCAGCCTTATTTTAGAACCTATAAACATCATGGCTTCTTTGTGCTAGGTCGCACCTTTTAATAGTTTCCTTTTTATTAATAGTATTGAACTCTTTGAGTTAGTTATCTTCGCTCATTTATTTTCTTATGACGAGATCCAGAGGGTAGTCGGCGCCTTTGATCTATTTTTTTCTTTGAATTTGTCTCATATACATCCTCTGTAATCGACGATCTAAAAATATCATCACTCAAGAAGTCTATTATCACTTTTAATTCTCTCTTGCTCGAAGGGAACATCACCTTTCCGTCATCAAAATATTGCTCCAGTCCGAATTGTTCGGCACAAGCTTTTACCCGATCAAATCTCTGCTTTACATTATCTAGTACATGACTGCGTTTAATTTGGTATAACTTTTTCCGCATCCTAGAATCAAATAAAGACTTATCTAATCCGTCTGAGAATTCAATGATATCTGAACTCTTCAACTCATCTATTTCTTGGTCAGTAAGTTCTCTATAGACATCTGACAGGTCAAATATCTTTGAAGCATTTTGGAAAGACGAAAATAAAAGAAACTTATTGGTATACAGGACATCGATGTTCTTGCTGATAGATATGGCCTTTCGTTCTAACTTAGAGAAGGTTCCCTGGCTATAAGTTAGATGCCATTTATTTGGAGAGATAATTTTCCTACTATCAAACGTTTGAAAACCAACTTCTTCATTGCTAACTTTAATTATAATTGCCTTTATCTTTTCTATATCTTGCTCCTGAATGACTTCAGCATTAATGTTCAGTTCGTCTGCAAAGGGTATTACAAAATCATTAATAAGAAGCACCTCTCCTTCTTCAGGCTTATATTGTCCATCAAATCTAACCCGTGCCTTCCGTTTCATCTCCTCTAAATCTGGTTTAAAATAATCAAACAGTCCATTCTGCAATTCTCGGCTAATAGCGATCCTTTTAATAACAGGATTAGATTCCTTTAAAAGGGCAAATATATTCATGGCCACCCTCTTTCTTAAGTTACATCCAATAAAATATAATCCCCGATAAAAACCACCCTTGAAATCTGTGTAGTGTTTCTTATTCGCTTTTTAGTCATCAATACATAAGAAACCCCACCCTGTAATGAAACTGAATAAAAATGATAATGCAAAAGTCCAAAAATTGGATTGAAATGATAAATGTTAGTGGTAAAGGCCACTATAGAAAATAATAATAAAATAAAAACCAACATTTTAGAGCTGACATTTATCAACGGCAATAAATAAGCAAATATATAGGCAAAGAGTTCTTTATCTGCGGGGCCTATGTTATTAATTTTAATGTCTATTATTTCTAGCTTTTTTTTACAGGAGCCTAAGATCAGATAAGATATAGCGATTAAGAAAAAAGAGATAACCAAGTAAATAAGCCCGTCTTTTATGTTCCAGTTTTCCGAATATTCTTTAAACCACAATGTAAAGAAGACAGGAGAAATTGATGTGATCACCATCATGCCCTGTAAAAACCTGCTAATCATAAATACATCCTTTCCACATAATCATCTAATTCCTTTTGGATTTTGCTAAGCTTAGTTCCTATCTTCTTAGAATCTATTTGGCCTGAAAATTTCGCCTTTTGAATAGAATATGCTTCATCAAATATTTTTCCTAAGTAAACCAAATGATTTGAATCCGGAATGATTATCGGAAGCTGCCGAACATCGTTCATTTGAATTGAAACCGTATTATTAATAAAATTATATTGATAGTGAGAAATTAGGTTTGAATTCAGTACCGAGATTATATATTTAAGTAGAAACTCATTTCCACGTGAAGGAAACAGAGCCATGCTCTTAACGTCATGTATAGTTTTTCCTTTTATCCTTACCTTTAGGGTTTCCATTCCGATATCTTTCCAACAGAAACCCTCACGAAAGTAGAATCTGACGTTACGAACTACAGGCATTCCTTTTCCCTTCTTACCCGAATTTTCCTTCAAGTATTTTACATTCGGCCTCGACCAGTCAATGTAATAAGGCGTAGGAGCATACCAGCGGTTTCCCTCTTTATCCCCTTTATCATAGGGAACATATGTTCTTGTCCCCTCAATACCGTTTAGCTTTTCATCTTCAGAAAGGATTTCAACATTAGCTATTTCTTCTTTATTAACAATTCTATATAACCAACCCTGTCCAAATATGTCTCTACCATAATTTTCTTTTAAATTATCAA
>Ga0208825_1000410_pt1 | contig 42045 bp, 48 predicted proteins | sample AD_UKC113_MetaG_FD_184450 | JGI IMG/M metagenome (GOLD analysis project Ga0208825, IMG submission 184450) | Active sludge microbial communities of municipal wastewater-treating anaerobic digesters from Hong Kong - AD_UKC113_MetaG (SPAdes)... | ecosystem: Engineered > Bioreactor > Anaerobic >... | reverse complement strand
GCGCTTCTGGGATAACGCAGTATTGAAAAACAAGGCGGCGGTACTAGAGGAAATCCTGCGTACCGTCGAGTCCCGAACCCTCACCCCAACCCCTCTCCCAGAGGGAGAGGGGCTTACAGCAACAGGCATCCCATGAGCATTCAAAACACCGGCTACCAATCCGGCTTCGGTAACGAATTTGCCAGTGAGGCCATCCCCGGCACGCTGCCGATTGGCCGCAATTCCCCGCAGCAAGTGGCACATGGGCTGTATGCCGAGCAGCTCACCGGCAGCGCGTTTACTGCGCCACGGCATGCCAATCGTCGCAGTTGGCTGTACCGCATTCGGCCGGCGGCGATGCACGGCAAGTTTGCATTGTTTGCGCAGGGCGCATTTCACAATGCGTTCGGCAACGGCCCGGTGACGCCAGAAAAATTGCGTTGGAATCCACTGCCGATGCCGCAGGCAGGCGTGGACTTTCTGGATGGCCTGTACACCGTGGCTGGCAATGGCAGTGCAGAGGCAGGCACGGGCGTGGGCATCCATATGTATGCGGCCAATGCCGACATGCAGGCGCGCTATTTTTGCAATGCCGATGGCGAGTTGATGCTGGTGCCGCAGGCCGGCTGTTTGCATATCGAAACCGAGCTGGGCGTGCTGGACATCGCGCCGCAAGAAATCGCGGTGATCCCGCGCGGTGTGCGCTTCAAAGTCACCCTGCCCGATGGGCAGGCCACAGGCTATGTCTGCGAGAACTTTGGCGCGCTGTTCAAACTGCCCGACCTTGGCCCGATTGGAAGCAATGGCTTGGCCAATGCGCGTGATTTTTTGACCCCGAATGCGGCGTATGAAGATGTCGAAGGTGACTTCACCCTGATCACAAAATTCCAGGGCCATCTGTGGCGTGCCGACATCGACCATAGCCCGCTGGATGTGGTGGCGTGGCACGGCAATTACGCGCCGTACAAATATGATTTGCGCCGCTTCAATGTGATCGGCTCGATCAGCTATGACCACCCGGACCCGTCGATTTTTCTGGTGCTGCATTCGCCCAGCGACACCCCCGGCACCAGCAATGTCGACTTCGCGATTTTTGCGCCGCGTATTTTGGCGATGCAAGACACCTTCCGGCCACCGTGGTTCCATCGCAATATCGCCAGCGAATTCATGGGCCTGATCCACGGTGTGTACGACGCCAAGGCCGATGGCTTTGCCCCCGGTGGCTGCTCGCTGCACAACTGCATGACCGGGCACGGACCGGATGCCGCCACCTTCGAAAAAGCCAGCGCCGCCGATACCAGCAAGCCGGACTACATCCGCGACACCATGGCGTTTATGTTTGAAACCCGCGCGGTGATGCGCCCCACCACGCAGGCACTGGACGCGGCGCACCGGCAGCAGGATTACCCCGCATGTTGGATGGGGCTAAAGAAATACTTCGCGGCTTGATTGAGGCTGCTAGCGCCCCGCCTGTTTGAGCTGCGGTGTACGTAGCTCGGCGATGGTGTGGTCGAGTGCCGGAAGAAATTCTTCCGGCAACACTTCAGCAAGGCGCGTAATGATGCGTTGGCCGTAACTGGCATTGGTCAACTGCTGCAAGATGCGCAGGCTGTCGAAAATCGCATGCAATAGATCGCTTTGACCGTTGGCAAACTGCACTCGTACTTTGAGTTCCACGGCATCAGCGTGCCGTTGTAATTGCAGCATGTCGATCATGTACATTTTTGCCGCCACTAATGACCGCCGTTGCCCGCTGCGTGCAGTGGGTCTTGGTGCGGGGCTGGGCTGGGCTGATGCCATCGTCGATGGCGGAGCAATCGCTGCAATCTGATCCGGTATTGGTTGCGTGCGCGAGGTGAGTGCCGCTGCATCTGACATTGGTCGGGCGATGCTTGCACGCAGCTGTTCGGTGCGCACCTGCACGGCTTCGGTGGTGGCGCGCAGCAAACCACTGACAGCGCCGACCACGCCTTGTTGCGGCGTGCGGGGCGTTGCAAGCACAGGAGTGGATGCGCTATCGCTAGGACTGGTGCTTGGACGGATATAGCCATCTTTCAATAGACGATCAATTGACGGCAGAATGCCCGCGCCCAGCAATGCCATCACATCATTGAGTGTGCGCTTGCCATCGGTGACGATTAGGATGCGACGTTCCAGCAAGCTCAGTTCAACCGTGCTGGCGGATTGCAATGCACGGTGTGCAAGTGCGGTCTTGTTGAGAAGCATGGGGGATCCTCGCCTGGCGCGGATAAGGCTAAGAGGCAACGATGTCGTGCAGATGACGATGATGTGATGCACTGGGCGTCTTCGGGGCAACGCTTTTATACTGCGGCGATGACACCGACACCCACCATGCTTGCGCGTACCCAGCGCGCACTAGTTGAATTTTTCCGGCTGGAAGCCGCCGCCGGCATCGTGTTGATGCTGGTAGCGGCGCTGGCCTTGGTCTGTGCTAATTCGCCACTGGCCGCCAGCTATCAGGCATTCCGGCATCTGCCGTTGGGCTTGCCGGCATTGGGTCAGCAACCATTGGAATGGTGGATCAATGACGGTTTGATGGCGGTGTTTTTTTTGCTGGTCTCGCTGGAGATCAAGCGCGAAGTCGTGTCCGGGCAATTATCTAGCCGTGCGCAACTGTTACTGCCGGTGGTGTGTGCGGTGGCGGGTGTGGCGCTGCCGGCACTGATGTACACCGCCTTGAATCATGGCGATGCCAGTGCGATGCGCGGCTGGGCGATCCCCACCGCCACCGACATTGCGTTTGCGCTGGGCGTGCTGGCCTTGTTGGGGCCACGGGTGCCATTGGGGATGAAATTGTTGTTGTCCACAATCGCGGTAGTGGACGACTTGATCGCGATTTTGATCATCGCGCTGTTCTATGCGCAGGGCCTGTGGTGGCCGGCCTTGGCCGCTGCGGCGCTGGTGGCGTTGGCGATGTACGCGCTCAAGCGGTACAAAGTGACGCGGCTGACACCCTATCTGCTGCTGGGTGCAGTGTTGTGGGTGTTGGTGTTGAAGTCGGGCGTCCACGCCACGTTGGCGGGTGTGGTGACCGGGTTGTTGATCCCGCATGTGGATCCACGCAATGCCATCGACGATGCCATCGAACATTCACCGCTGGAAACCTTGGAACACGCCTTGCACCCGTGGGTTGCCTACGCCATCTTGCCGTTGTTCGCATTCGCCAATGCCGGGCTGGCACTGGGCGGAGTAGCGGGGGATGCCCTGTTGGCACCGTTGCCGTTGGGCATCTTACTGGGCCTGCTGATGGGCAAGCCGGTGGGCATCGTTGCGGCAGCGATGCTGCTACGTGCGCTGGGGATCGCACGGTTTCCGGAGGGCATGGATGGACGCGCAATGGTCGGTCTGGGACTGCTCTGCGGTATTGGTTTCACCATGAGTTTATTCATTGCCGGGCTGGCATTTGCCGCACAGCCACAGCATTACACCGAAGCCGTGCTGGGGGTGCTGGGCGGCTCGCTAGTGGCCGCTATGCTGGGGTGTGCATGGCTGTGGCGGGTGTTGCCAAGAGCGCCCGCGCGATGAGCCGCGTCCTGGTATTCGGCGGCAGCGGTCAGATCGGCATACCACTATTGGCGCGGCGACACGCAGCCGGTTGGCAGGTGCAGGCAGTGTCGCGGCAGCCGCAGGCCGATGCCCCCGGCCTGACATGGCTACGCGGCGATTTTTCCCAGCCACCGGCATTGCCCGCGCAGGTGGATGTGATCGTGAGCTGCGGCCCGCTGGACCTGTTTGCGCACTGGTTTGCGCGCAGTGATCTTTGCTGCATGCGGGTGGTTGCGTTTGGTTCCACCAGCGTGCACGTCAAACAACATTCTGCCGATGCCAGCGAGCGTGATGTGGCGCGGCGGCTGGCCGAGGCCGAAGCCTTGTTGTTGAAGGCAGGCCATGCGCGCGGCGTGGCGGTGACGCTGCTGCGGCCCACCTTGGTGTACGGCGCGGGCCGCGATGCCAGCTTGAGCGCGATGGCGCACTTGGGCATGCGGTATGGGCGCTTGCTGTTGCCGCGCGGCGCATGCGGGTTGCGCCAGCCGGTGCATGTGGACGATTTGGCCGATGCCGCGATCGCCGCCTGCAATATGCCATCACCCCGCAGCGGCGCGTATGACGTGCCCGGTGGTGAAATTTTGACCTATCGCGAGATGGTGCAGCGCGTACTGGCCTGCTTACCGGCATCGCCACGCTTGCACCTGCTGCCGTTGCCGTTGTTTCGCGCGCTGTTGCTGGCCGCGCGGCTGCGTGGGCTTGCGCGCGAGCTCACACCCGCTGCCATTGCGCGCATGGGCGATGACCTGGTGTTTGATGCACAGCCAGCGCAGCGCGATTTTGGCTACGCGCCGCGCAAATTTACGCCCACCGCGGCGATGTTCCAGCGCAGTTGACGCGCGCGGTCAGTCGATCAAAATCCCGGCCAGTTTCTGCAACGCCTCGGCATATTTGGCGCGGGTTTTTGCGATGACATCGGCTGGCAAGTGCGGGCCGGGTGCGGTTTTGCCCCAGTCCAGCGTTTCCAAATAATCGCGCACAAATTGTTTGTCGTAACTGGGCGGGCTGGTGCCGATGGCGTAGTGCTCGGCCGGCCAGTAGCGCGACGAATCCGGGGTGAACATTTCATCCATCACATACAGCTTGCCGTCGGCATCGGTGCCAAATTCAAACTTGGTGTCGGCCAAAATAATCCCGCGCTGGGCGGCGTAATCACGGGCAAAGGCATACAGCGCCAAGGTCGCAGCGCGGACGTGTTCGGCACGCTCGCGGCCGACCAGATTCACGGCCGTGGCGAAGTCGATATTTTCATCATGATCCCCCACCGCCGCCTTGGTGGACGGGGTGAAAATGGGTTCGGCTAACTGTTGCGCCTGTTGCAAACCGGCAGGCAAGGTAATGCCGCTGATCGCGCCGCTGCGCTGGTAGTCCTTCCAGCCACTGCCGATGATGTAACCACGCGCAATACATTCCACCGGCACCGGCGTCAGTTTTTTGGTCACCACCGCGCGCTTGGCGTATAGCGCCGCGTCCACACCGGCGGGCAGCACGCTGGCCACGTCAATCCCGGTCAAGTGATTGGCGATGATGTGCTGGGTCTTCTCAAACCAGAAATTGCTGATCTGGCACAGCATTTCGCCCTTGCCGGGGATCGGGTCAGGCAGCACCACGTCGAACGCGGACAGCCGGTCGGTGGCCACCATGAGCAAATGCCCATCGCCAAGATCAAACACATCGCGCACTTTGCCGCGATGGATCAAGTTCAAGCCGGGCAAGTCAGATTGCAGCAGGGTGGTGGCCATGCGAGTCAGAAAGTTGGAGGGGTGCATAGTTTATCCCGTACGCACACAGGTGCCCTGTAAACTGTGCCTATGAAACAGCGCTGGTACGGCAAATTTTTTGGATTAATCGCAGGCTGGATGCTGCTCAAGCACCCCGCTGGCGGCCTGATTGGCCTGCTGATTGGGCATGCGTTTGATGCCGACTGGTTCAAGCCTGCGCGCGACAACCCGTACCGCGTGTTTGGCCTGACCGAAGACGCCAGCATGGCCGAAATCGAGCAGGCCTATCGGCGCTTGATCAGCCAATACCACCCCGACCGCCTGGCCGGCGCCGCGCCCGAGTTGCAACGTCAGGCCGAAGCCAAAGCGCGCGAAATCAACGCCGCCTACGACCGCATCCAGAAATTACGGAAACAATGACCATGCAAACGACTGTCATCGCCCCCTCCATCCTGTCCGCCAATTTCGCCAAGCTGGGCGAAGAAGTGGATAACGTGCTGGCCGCCGGTGCCGACTGGGTGCATTTCGACGTGATGGACAACCATTACGTGCCCAACCTCACCATCGGCCCGCTGGTCTGCGAAGCGCTGCGCAAACACGGCGTGACCGCACCCATCGACGTGCACCTGATGGTGGAACCGGTGGATGGCCTGATCCCGATGTTCGCCGACGCCGGTGCATCGCATATCAGCTTCCACCCCGAAGCCAGCAAACACGTCCATCGCAGTGTGCAACTGATCAAATCCAAAGGCTGCCAAGCCGGCCTGGTGTTCAACCCCGCCAGCTCGTTGGACGTGCTGGACACCATGCTGGATGAAATCGACTACGTGCTGCTGATGTCGGTCAACCCCGGCTTTGGTGGGCAGTCCTTCATTCCCTCGGCGCTCAAACAACTGCGCAAAGTCCGCGCCATGATCGACGCCAGCGGCAAACCCATCCGTCTGGAAATCGACGGCGGCGTAAAGCCCGACAACATCGCCGAAATCGCCAAGGCCGGTGCCGATACCTTTGTCGCCGGCAGCGCGATTTTCGGCAAACCCGATTACGCCGCCGTGATTGCGCAGATGAAGCAGGCAGTGGTGGCGGTGCGCTGAAGGCAAATCAGCCCTCCAAAGAGGATCGCCTGCGTCAGTTTTGGCGTGGTGGATGGAGTGTAGCGCAAGGTTAATTCCAAGATGAAGCTTTGAAATAACGCATTATTATCAAATTCAGAGTAAAAACCCTTGACTTTGCGTGCGGGGGGGGGGGTAATTTGCCGCCTTCTTTTGGGGGTGAATGATGATGATTACTAGGGGATTGAGGACTGCAGTTGCTGTGATGTTACTTGTGGGCTGCATTGGTACTATTTATGCGGGCACAACGACGCTCGGAAAGTTAACCGTAACCGGAACCACACTCGATGGCTGGAAGGTGGTTTGCTCTGGATCCGCCTGCGGTAATTTGATCAGCAATAATACGGTACGTTTCAATACTAATCAGCCAGAAATGGGGGAGGGTGGTGGCGGAAGAGAGCTTGGCCTCATGAAGGATCAATTTTGCGCGGAATTGGCGAAAAGCAAGCCCTCAGGTTGCAATTTGTCATCTCCTCCAGCATCGCCCGATATCACAATACCCGGTGTGGCGGTTTGGCAGCCCAATGGCTGTGGTCTTGGTGGTTGGAAGGATGCACTGTTAAGCAGGGTTGCACAATTTGCAGCAGGCAATAATTATTCTGGGGACTTGGATGCGCCAAGAGAGGGTGTCAGTTTTCTAAGTGCCTGCAATGAGCATGATCGTTGCTATGCGGTTGCAGGTGGTAAAAGTGAATGTGATCAGTCTTTCAAAGCAAATATGCTTGCTTTATGTGGGGCAGATGATCTCTGTGGCGGATGGGCTGATCTATACTCGGGGATTGTCAAAACTACCGAGTCTGCACAAGGTGCGTACAATGCGTCTGCAACGGATAGAACCTGTGCTTTGTTCGCTAAAGACATGCGCAGAAATGGATGCAAAGCATAAATCATGAAGAAAATATTTTTCCCGTTGGTTATGGTCATGGTACTTTTGCCGGGCTGTAAGCAAGAGTCGGATAGCACTGCTGCACCCATTAAGCAGGAGTCGGTAGTTAAGGCTGCTGCAGTTGATGGCGCGAGTGCCGGTAATGCCAAGAAAGAGCATACCCTCAGTGCAACTTATGCCAATGACCCGCGCTTCAAAGCGACATCATGGGATGCCTTGCTTGCCGCATTGGCCCCGGACGAGCGCGCGTATCTTGATCGTTTGAATGCCGAGTACTACGGCACCTTGGAGTACAAGGATGCCAATGAGCTGGCCATGATGAAGCAGTTAGGTATGCCGTTGCCGGAGGATTTTCTGGCTGCGGCAAAGCTAAGTGACGATGAGCTAAAGAAGCTGGCCGATGCCGGCGACCCGATGGCCAAATTGTTGTACCCGAACCGTTTGCTCGACAATGCTATTCGGGATATCAATGGGTTGAATCAAGCGCAGCAAAAATCTGGCGAAGATCTGCGTGCGGATATTGCGCTTCCAGTCTATATGGAAGTCACCAAAGCAATGAGGAGTAGTAAAAACCCGTTTGCTGCATATACAGACGGGAGAATGAACTATGCGATGAGTACGGAACATGCACCTGAAGACATGGCCGGGGCAATTTTCGCGGCAGCGGCACGAGGCGATCGTCGTGCTGTGCGTATTTTCAATGATTTTTCGGAGGCGCATCCGAGCACTAACAACAAGCTGATGATGCAGGTTTTTAGTGGCTACCTAGTAACTTCCGATAAGCATTAGTGCTAACCGAATGTCATCCCACGTTTGGCGTTGGGGTGACATGGCTACGCTTAGTACGGTTGCAGCTGCCAGTGTGGGCTTGGATTCGTGCTCGACACCCAGTAAGCAGGCAGTGGTTGCCGCGCGTTGAGCCCGGCGCGGCACGGGCAGCAAACTTGCTTGTCGTAAAAACTGCTACCGGCGTAACCTGCGCCGGTGGCGGAATAGTGGGGCGTCCTGCCCATCTTTCGTCCCTGCGATGGCCTTCTATGTTCCGTGCAGTGGGTGACAGTGGTATGACAGATCGCTGTTTGCGTGCAATGCCGCAACGCGGTTAGGCTAGGGCTATGAACCGGGCGATTCCTTCTTCGATGCATGGCTGGCGATGGTGGCGTGGCAATGCCGCCGCGATCGCCCCACTGCCTGTTTTGAAGGATGTTTTGCATGATCACGCACGCCCAGTTCCAGCAGTACGCCGCTGACGGTTTCACCCTTGTTCCCATCGTGCGCGAGGTCTTGTCGGACCTCGATACGCCGCTGTCTGTCTATCTGAAACTGGCCGATGGCCCGCATACCTATTTGTTTGAATCGGTGGAGGGCGGCGAGCGTTTTGGCCGCTATTCCATCATTGGCCTGCCGGCGCGCACAGTGTATGAGTTTCGTGGGCACACGCTGGCGGTGCGCGAGCATGGTGACGTGGTGGAAACCCGTGAGGTGGCTGACCCGCTGGCCGAAGTGGAGCGTTTGCGCACTGCGCACAAGGTGCCGCAGTTGGACGGCTTGCCGGGCTTCAACGGTGGGCTGGTGGGATGGTTTGGTTTCGAATGCATCGAGTACATCGAGCCGCGCCTGAAGGCGAACGCCAAGCCCGATGAGCTGGGCACACCCGACATCCTGCTGATGCGTAGCGATGAGCTGGCGGTGTTCGATAATTTGAAGGGCCGCTTGTACCTGATCGTGCATGCCGACCCGCACGCGCCGCAGGCTTGGGCGCAGGCCAACCGGCGCCTGGATGCGCTCACCCATCGGCTGCGTCACGGCGGCGCGCCGTATCCGGAAACGCTGCGTCCGGCGGCCTTGGACGAGGCCGATTTTGTCAGCGGATTCACCCGCGAAGGCTTTGTCGATGCGGTGCAAAAAGCACAGGATTACATTCGCGCCGGCGATGCCTTCCAGGTGGTGCTGTCGCAGCGCATGAGCGTGCCGTTCCAAGCGCGGCCGGTGGATGTGTATCGCGCGTTGCGTGCGCTGAACCCTTCGCCGTACATGTATTTTCTGGATGTTGGCGACACCCAGGTGGTGGGTTCTTCGCCCGAAATTCTGGTGCGCCAGCAACAGGGCAAAGTGACGGTGCGCCCGATTGCCGGCACCCGCCCGCGTGGCAAGACCGCGGCCGAAGATCAAGCACTGGAAGCGGAATTGCTGGCTGACCCCAAAGAGCGTGCCGAGCATTTGATGTTGATTGATTTGGGCCGCAACGACGCCGGCCGCGTGTCGGTAGCCGGCAGCGTGCAAGTGGGCGAGCAATTCGTGATTGAACGCTACAGCCATGTCATGCATATCGTCAGCGAAGTGACCGGCCGCTTGCAGCCGGGCCTCAGCTATACCGACGTGCTGCGCGCAACGTTCCCAGCGGGCACCGTATCGGGTGCGCCCAAGATTCGTGCGCTGGAAATCATCCGCGAGCTGGAACCGATCAAGCGCAATGTGTATGCCGGCGCGATTGGCTATATCGGCTGGCACGGCGACGCCGATACCGCCATTGCCATCCGCACCGCCGTGATCCAGGACGGCCGCCTGCATGTGCAGGCGGGGGCCGGCATCGTGTTTGATTCGGACCCGCAAAAAGAGTGGGAAGAAACCATGAACAAAGGCCGCGCGCTGTTTCGCGCGGTGGCGCAGGCGGCGCGGGGCTTGTAGCGAACAGACTGCAACATGAATGAAAATTCATGTGCAAGTAAAGTTGACGTGAGCGTAGTAGGCGCATGATTTAACGGCATCGTTTGTCGCGCCTGCTCCATTTTGGTAGGCCATGCCCTGCAGCCCCCGGCCTGCGGGGCATTGTTTTATGTGGCATCGGCACCCGATGCAAGATGCGCACGGTTGATGCGTGCAGGTAGAACCTTACCGATTCTTCATCTACACGAAAGATCGCGGAGAGTTGCCTAGGCGCAATCTGATCCTGCGCTGGGGATGGCCCCCATCGAAACCAAACCTAAAGGACGACGACATGAACACCATTCGCAAGACGCTGATCGCTGTTGCTCTGACTGCCCTGACCGGCGCCGCCGTGGCTGCCGTGCCGGCTGCTCCGCAGGCCGCCACACCGGCCGCACCTGCTGCCAGCAGCGCCCCGGCCAAGGCGGCTCCGGCTGCCAAGCATCACAAGAAGCATCACCGCAAGCACCACAAGGCTGGCGCTTCGAAGGCCGCGGCACCGGCTGAACCGGCCAAGAGCTGATTCACCCTGGGCGGGCACTCCCCCGTGGCGGTTGCAACCATGCCTTAGTGCAAACGTAACCGCCACACCGTCGCGATGCCAGAGCTACCCCGCAGGTGCAAGTCTGCGGGGTATGCTTTTGTTGAACGGGAGAAAATATGCGCATCTTGCTGGTAGAAGACGACACTCATACCGCTGCATTCATCGCCAAAGGTCTGCGCGAGGACGGGCATGCCGTGGATCACGCCAGCGATGGCAAGCAGGGACTGTTTCTGGCGAGCACCGAGCCTTACGATGCTTTGGTGCTGGACCGCATGTTGCCGGGCTTGGATGGGATGACCTTGCTGCGCACCCTGCGGGGTGCCGGCAACGCCTTGCCGATTCTGTTGCTGACCGCATTGGGTGACACCGATCACCGGGTTGAAGGCCTGCGCGCAGGTGCCGATGATTACTTGGTCAAGCCGTTTGCATTTGCTGAACTCAGTGCGCGCTTGGATGGCATCGTCAAACGGAATCGTAGCAGTGGTGAGCGCGAACCCACGCGTTTGCAGTCCGCAGGTCTGGAGCTGGATCTGCTTGCACGTGAAGCGCGCCGAGAGGGGCGGCGTATCGAACTGCAACCGCGCGAATTTCGCCTGCTGGAATATCTACTGCGTCACGCCGGTCAAGTAGTGACGCGCACCATGCTGTTGGAAGCGGTGTGGGATTACCACTTCGACCCACAGACCAATGTCATCGACGTGCACATCAGCCGCTTGCGGCAGAAGATCGATCACGGTTTCGACAAGCCCATCCTGCACACCGTGCGTGGTGCCGGCTATCGGTTGGGTGAATGAAGCGTCTATTGCCCTCCACCAGTGCCAAGTTGGCGCTGATCGTGATGGGGTTTTTCCTTGCGGCCTTTGTGTTGATTGGGGCCGGGGTGTATGTCGCAGTGTCCACGTTGTTGCTGCAAGACACCCGGGAGCTGGTCAAAAGCGATGCGATCACCTTGGTGGATATTTACCGCGAAGGTGGGCAAGCCGCACTATTGAACGAGCTGCAATTTCGCATCCAAGATCCCGAGGGCGACCCGGATGCAGTGTATGCGCTGACGGACGCGCAAGGCGGCAGTTTATTGGGACGCATGCCGGAGGCGCGCAAACCTGGCCCACGCGGGCGCTGGGTGCAATTCAACGAACACGCGCCCGAGCCCGGCCAAACCTTGCGCGTGATGGCGTACACGCAGACCTTGCGCAGCGGAGAGGTGTTGCTCACCGGGCAACGTTTGCAGGCGCAAGATCAATTGTTGGCGGTGATGAAGCAAGCGGCACTGGTGACCTTGCTTACTGCTGCTGGCTTGGGCGCACTGGTGGGCTGGTTGATTTCGCGCTGGGTAGCGCGCCGATTGCGCAACCTAGATGCCACGGTGGCGCGTGTCAGTAGCGGTGAACTGGGGTTGCGGGCGACGTTGGATCACAGCGATGATGCCTTCGATCAAGTCGCGCAGCGTTTCAATGGCATGCTTGATCGCATCGAAGATTTGCTCAGCGGCGTGCGCCATGCCACCGACCACATCGCCCATGACCTGCGCACCCCATTGACCCGTCTGCGCAACCGTCTGGAAGACCTGCGCCAGCATCAAACCGATAGTGGCGTGCAACATAAATTGGATCGGGCGCTGGCAGAAACCGACCAACTCTTGCAGTCGTTTGGTGCCTTGCTGCGGCTGGCACGGATCGAAGCGCAACCATTGGAAGAGGATGCACCGTTATTGGCATTGCGTGACTTGGTTGAAGATGCAGTGGAACTGTACGCCCCGATTGGGGCTGAGCGTCAGATTCAGGTGCAAACTGCATTGGACGATGTGCATGTGCGTGGCGATCGCGATCAGCTCTTTCAGCTGGTGGTCAATTTGCTGGATAACGCACTGAAATATGCACCGCCTGACAGCAGTGTCGATGTAACGCTGGATGTGCAGGAAAACGCACAAGAAGCCGCAGTGCGTCTGCAAGTGGCCGATCACGGCCCCGGCATCCCAGAAGCCGAGCGCGCGCGCGTGTTCGATCGCTTTCAGCGACTGGAAGCCCACCGTGGTTCCCCCGGCGTGGGGCTGGGCCTAAGCTTGGTGCGCGCCATCGTCACCCACCATGGCGGTCGTATCGCGTTGCAAGACAACGACCCCGGCTTGCGAGTGGTGGTGATGTTGCCATTACGATAGTGCGTGATGCTTGGGAACGGGCTTGCGGTATCCTGCGCAGCTCCCCCACGAGGTGCCCGCAACCGGGCGCAACCCGCCATGCTGCTGATGCTCGACAACTACGACAGTTTCACCTTCAATCTTGTGCAGTACTTGCAAGAGCTAGGCGCTGAGGTGCGGGTAGAACGCAATGACGCGCTGAGCGTGGCGCAAATCGCCGCACTCAAGCCCGACAAGATCGTGATTTCTCCCGGCCCGTGTACACCCAATGAGGCGGGAGTGTCGCTGCAAGTGCTACAGGAGTTGGGGCAGCACATCCCTATCTTTGGCGTGTGCTTGGGCTATCAAGCCTTGGGGCAGGTGTATGGCGGGCAAGTGATTCGCGCCGGTCGCATCATGCACGGAAAAACCTCCCCCATTTTGCACCACGGCAAAGGCGTGTTCGCGGGGTTGCCCAGCCCGTTCGAGGCCACCCGCTATCACTCCTTGGTGGTGGATAAAACCAGTGTGCCGGAATGCTTGGAAGTGACCGCGTGGACGCAAAACGACGATGGCACGGTGGAAGAATTGATGGGCTTGCGCCACCGTGAGTTCCCGGTAGAAGGCGTGCAGTTTCATCCCGAATCCATCCTCACCCAGCATGGTCACGCGATGCTGAAAAATTTTCTGGATCGTTGAGTTATGAGTATTTCAGCGCAAGACGCATTGCAGCGCGTCATCGAGCATCGCGAAATTTTCTTCGATGAAATGGTCGGCCTGATGCGACACATCATGCGTGGCGATGTGTCGCCGGTGATGACCGCCGCGATTTTGTCCGGCCTGCGCGTGAAAAAAGAAACCGTGGGTGAAATTGCCGCCGCCGCCACCGTACTGCGCGAGTTTGCGCGCCCGGTGCAGGTGGCAGATCGCAGTCACATGGTGGATATCGTCGGCACCGGCGGTGACGGCGCGCATACCTTCAATATTTCCACCGCGTCGATGTTCGTGGCCGCCGCTGCCGGCGCAAAAGTGGCCAAGCACGGCAATCGCAGCGTGTCGTCAAAGTCCGGCAGCGCCGATGTGCTGGAGGCGTTGGGCGCGTGTATTGAATTGCAGCCAGAGCAAGTGGCTGCGTGCATTGAACGCTGCGGCATTGGCTTCATGTACGCGCCGGTGCATCACCCCGCCATGAAAGCGGTGGCGCCGGTGCGCCGCGAAATGGGCGTGCGCACCATCTTCAATATTCTTGGCCCACTTACCAATCCGGCCAATGCGCCGGGCATCTTGATGGGTGTGTTCCACCCGGATTTGGTCGGCATTCAAGTGCGTGTTTTGCAAGAGTTGGGTGCCGAGCGCGCCTTGGTGGTGTGGGGCCGCGACAATATGGATGAGCTCTCGCTGGGCGCGGGCACGTTGGTGGGCGAGCTGCGCGATGGCAAGGTGCGTGAATACGAGCTGCACCCGGAAGATTTTGGCATCGCGATGGCGCATAGCCGCAATTTGAAAGTGGCCGATGCGCAGGAGTCAAAAACGCTGCTGCTGCAAGCACTGGATAATCACGCCGGCTTGCCGCGCGAAATCGTGGCCTACAACGCCGGCGCGGCGCTATATGCCGCCGGTGTCGCCGGTGATATCGCCGATGGCATCGCGCGCGCGCGCGCGGCGCTGGCGGATGGTTCGGCGCGGGCCAAGTTGGATCACTACATCACCTTGACGCAGGAGCTTGCAGCGCAGGCATGAGCACCATTCTTGACACCATCGTGGCGCGTAAACATGCCGAAGTGGCTGCGCGCCGCGATCAAATTTCACAATTTGAATTGAAGACGCGCATTGCGTCTGCGCCGCCGTTGCGCGGATTTGCCGATGCCGTGTCTGCCAAGATCAATGCTGGCTTGCCGGCGGTGATTGCCGAGGTCAAAAAGGCCAGCCCGTCGAAGGGCGTGATCCGCGCCGACTTCGACCCCGCCGCGATTGCGCGCAGTTATGAAGCCGGCGGCGCAGCCTGTTTGTCGGTACTCACCGATATCGATTTTTTTCAAGGCAGCGATGCGTATCTGCAACAAGCGCGCGCGGCGTGCGTGTTGCCGGTGCTGCGCAAGGACTTCATCGTCGATGCGTATCAGTTGTATGAAGCACGTGCCCTGGGTGCGGACTGCGTGCTGTTGATTGCCGCCGTGCTAGATGACGTGCAGTTGTCGGAATTTGCCTTCATCGCCGGTGAGCTGGGCATGGATGTGCTACTGGAAGTGCATGATTTGGATGAGCTGGAACGCGCACTGCCGGTACCGGCGCGGCTGCTGGGTATCAATAATCGCAATTTGAAAACCTTCGAAGTGTCCTTGCACACCACGCTGGCGTTGCAAGCGATGGTGCCGGCGGACCGCGTGCTGGTGACCGAAAGCGGCATCCTTGCCCCGGCCGATGTCGCCCTGATGCGCAATGCCGAGGTGCATGCGTTCTTGGTGGGCGAAGCCTTTATGCGCCAGCCCGATCCGGGTACGGCACTGCGTGAGTTGTTTGCATGAGTGCTGCATATCCCGTGCCAGCGGCCGATGCGCCGCTGGTGGTATTCGATTTTGACCACACCTTGTACGACGGCGACTCTGGGAGTCATTTGTTCAAGTGGTTGATCGAACGCGCAGGGTGGCGGTGGTTGCTGGCCTTGCTGGTGGCACCGGTGGCCGGGCCGATGGTGGCGTTTTTGCCGACCCGGCGGGCGGGGATTTCGGTATTCGTCTGGGTAGGAAGTCTGGGCGTGCATACGCACGCTGCGCTGGATGCGTTGATTACGACGTACGTTGCAAAGCACGCTGCCGCCATTCAAGCGCGACTGTTGCCGATCGCGTTGGAGGTGTTTCGGCAGCATCGTGCGGCAGGCGATCGTGTCTTGGTTGCCACCGGGGCACCGCCGGCATTGGCGCGCGCCATTTTGGCGTTTGCAGGGCAAGACGATGTGCCTGTCATCGGCACATTGCTCGCGCCCAACATGGGTGGCATGGGCGTGCAGCGGCACTGCCATTACGCGATGAAGATGCAGATGCTGCGTGATGCCGGCTACACCCAGCCGGTGGCGGTGGCGTACTCCGATAGCAGCGCCGATTTACCGTTGTTGCATGCTGCGCAACAGCCGGTGGTGGTCAACCCCAAAGCTGGGCGGGTGGCGATGTTCCGGCGCGTGCTGCCACCGGCCACCCGTATTCTCAACTGGGGTTGCCCGGGCCGGGCCGGGGACGCGGTGCACGCACGTTGACGCGCATGTTGACGTGGACCTTGCCGGACGGGAGTGCGGGTTACGCTGAACCCAGCGCCTTCACAAAACGCACCGAGCTGCCGCTGTAGCCGCAGGCCTGATAAAACGCATGTGCCTCAGTGCGTTGCGCGCCCGAGGTCAATTCAATCCGCGCCGCACCGCCGGTTCGCGCGCGGCGTTCGGCTTCTTTCAGCAAATGTCGGCCAATTCCCAAGCCCTGTGCGCTGGGCGTCACCACCAGCGCGGTCACGCGGCAAGTGGTGGTGCCCAGTGGCAAGTAATACATGAAGTCGAGGGCGATCAAGCCACACACCGTACCGCCGCGACGCGCCAACACCAGCACCTGCCGGTCATTGGCCAAGATCATGTGGATGCGCTCGGCCGCATCGGTGATATCGCAGGGGTAACCCAGTTCTGCCAGCAACTGGGCCACATCATCGGCATCGGCCAAGACCGCGTTGCGTAGATCCACGTCTTGTGCAGGTTGCCCAGGAGAAAACGCATGCCCCATCCGCAGCAAACTCCTCACGTCATCGGTGGCCCACAATAACCGCTAGCGGGTGCCGTACACCACCACAGTTTTGCCGCGCGCATGCAACTTGCCGTCGGCCTGTAATTTTTTCAGCACACGCCCCGCCATCTCGCGCGAGCACCCCACCAGCCGCGCCAACTCCTGCCGCGACACCCGCAACTGGGTGCCCATTGGATGGGTCATGGCTTCCGGCTCTCGGGAGAGGTCAAACAAAGTGCGATAGATGCGGTCGGACACGTCGAGGAAAGCCAAACGCCCGGCCTTGCGGCTGGTGTCCAGCAAACGCTGGCTGATCTGTGCGCCAATCGAGAACAGTAACCGGGTGGCATCGTTGGCCTGCGCTAGCAACAGTGCTTGCAGGCGCTCGTAGCTGATTTCCGCCAACTCGCAGGCAGTGCGGGTGCGCAACGCCACCCCGCGTTGCTGGGTTTCCACAAACAAGCCCATCTCGCCAATGAACTCGCCCGGGCCGATGTAGCCCAAGACCAATTCGCGATCATCGCTTTCGCGGGCAATGATGCTGACCGAGCCGGAAATGATGAAGTACAGGGTGTTGGCCGGGTCACCGGGGTTGAAAATATCGGTGCGCGACGGATATTTGCGGCGATGGCACTGCGCAATGAAGCGCTCGATCGTGGCGGCATCGGCACCCAATGGGTTGACGGCGCGGGACAGGACAGTTTTGGGGAAGTTGCTGCTCATTCGTTAGATACTCGTGAATGCCGCCAGCTTAGGCGGAACCGTGACCGGGAGCAAACTTATGCGCGCGCAGGCCGGCGGTTTGTCGCATAATTCCCGCCCTGTCCCGTATCGCTGGATCCATTGCCGTGGTCAAACCGCTGCCGCGCCTGAAGCTGCAAGGCTTCAACAACCTCACCAAGTCGCTCAGCTTCAATATCTATGACGTGTGCTATGCCGCGTCGGAAGACGAGCGCAGGCGCTATATCGAATATATCGACGAGGAATACAACGCCGATCGTCTGACCCAGATTTTGACCGATGTGGCCGAGATCATCGGTGCCAACATCCTCAACATCGCGCGGCAGGACTACGACCCGCAGGGTGCTTCGGTGACGATCTTGATTTCCGAGCAGCCGGTGATCGACAAAGCCGATGCCAAGGGCGTGATTTCCGATGCGGTGGTTGCGCATTTGGACAAGTCGCACATCACCGTGCACACCTACCCGGAAACCCATCCGGACAGCGGCATCGCCACCTTCCGCGCGGATATCGACGTGTCCACGTGTGGTGTGATTTCACCGCTGAAGGCGTTGAACTATCTGATCGAAAGCTTCGAGTCCGACATCGTGGTGATGGACTACCGCGTGCGCGGCTTCACCCGTGACGTGAAGGGCCGCAAGTATTACATCGACCACAAGATCAACTCGATCCAGGATTACCTGGCCAAGAACGTGAAGTCGCGTTACGAGATGATCGACGTCAACATGTATCAGGAAAATCTGTTCCACACCAAGATGCACCTGAAGGATTTCGACCTCGACCAATACTTGTTCGAAGAAAAGGCGCGCAACTTGTCGTTCAAAGAACGCCTGAAGATCGAAGCGCGGCTCAAGCGCGAAATCGAAGAGCTCTACCACGGACGCAACTTGATCGACTGATCGGTCGAAAAACTGCGGCTGCGATGTTGCAAAAAACGCCGGCGCAAGCCGGCATTTTGCCGAGTGGCATGCCGTGGTCACCCCGCTCACGCGGGCTGCCCGTAGAATGGCGCGCACTTCAAACCCGGCCGCGTGGCCAAGGATGCGCCATGGCCGCCAACGCCACGATCTTCAAAGCCGAGTTGCAGGTCACCGACCTCGACCGCCATTACTACGCCAGCCATGCACTGACGCTGGCCCAGCACCCTTCCGAAACCGAAACCCGCCTGCTGGTGCGCTTGCTGGCGTTTGCGCTGTATGCCGACGCGCGCTTGGAGTTTGGCCGCGGCCTGAGCGACGAGGACGAGCCGGCACTGTGGCGACGCGATTACACCGGCACCATCGAACAATGGATCGAGTTGGGGCAGCCGGACGAAAGCCGTTTGCGCAAGGCCAGTGGGCGTGCCGTGCAGGTCATTGTGGTGGGGTATGGCGGGCAGGCCGCAGAGGCTTGGTGGAAGCGCAATGCGCAGGCGCTAAGCCGCCTGCGCAACCTGACCGTGATCGAGTTGGATGATGCGGATGTCGCGCAAGCGACGGCATTACTCGGTCGCGGGATGCGGGTCACCGCGATGATTCAAGATGGCGAATTGCAATTGCTGGATGCCAGCCGCAGTGTGTCGTTGCGGCCACGTTTGCGCATGCAAGACGGCGTGCTGACGCCGGCCTGATGGCAGCAGTTCAGGCGCGATACGCCACAGTTTTCATGAGCTTGGATGCGCCGGCCATCAGCAAGGTCACGGGGCGAGGCAATAGGCGTGCGCCGGCGGCCAGTGCGTTGTTGGCGTGGCGCACCTCGTCGTCTTTCATCACCGACAAAATCGCGCGACTACGCGCATCCGCAGGCGGCAGGCTTTGCAGATGCTCAGCAAGATGCGCTTCTACTTGGCGTTCGGTTTCCACCACGAAGCCCAAGTTCCAGCCATCACCGCGTAAACCCGCTGCCGCGCCAATCGCCCAGCTGCCGGCATACCACAACGGATTGAATAGGCTGGGGCGGCTGTCCAGCTCGTGCAGGCGCTCGCTGCACCACGCCAAGTGATCGGTTTCTTCTTGCGCGGCGTGCAGCAGATGCGCGCGCGTGGCCGCATCACGCGCGACCGTGGCTTGGCCGATATACAGCGCTTGCGCGCAGACTTCGCCCACATGGTTGATCCGCATCAGGCCTGCAGCATGCCGGCGCTCCGCGTCATCCAGCACCACCTCTGGGGTGTCCTTGCCCGGGTTAAGGCGCTCGGCACGCGGCGTGCCCAATACGGTGGATAGCGCGTTCTGCGCCGAATCCAGCAGGCGGTCGAGGGGGCTGAGGTGGCGAAGGGTGTGCATCCGGGCATTTTAAGGCGGTTACAAGTGCGGTGGCGGGGCAGGGCGGGCACAGAGGGGCTTGCTTGCACGGGCCAGTAAAGCCAGCTATGATTCCGCTTCTTTCGTGCCCGGATTGTCATTTTCGGTGCCGGAAGTCCAACGCGAGGCGACGTTCCAGGCACTGGAACCAGCCCGACCAGGTACCCCTAGAAGAGTTCCCCATGAAGACTTTCATTGCCAAGAACGAGACCGTCCAGCGCGACTGGTACGTCGTGGATGCCGAGGGCAAGACCCTTGGTCGTCTGGCCGCAGCACTGGCCTACCGCCTGCGCGGCAAACACAAGCCTGTATTCACCCCGCACGTCGATACCGGCGATTATCTGGTCGTGATCAATGCCGACAAGATCGTGGTGACCGGCAAAAAATTGCAGGACAAGATGTACTACCGCTTCACCGGCTACGTCGGCAACCTGAAGTCGGAAAATCTTGCGCAGGCGCTGGAGCGTCACCCCGAGCGCGTGATCGAAATCGCCGTCAAGGGCATGCTGCCGAAGGGCCCGCTGGGCCGCGACATGTACCGCAAGCTCAAGGTTTACGCCGGTAGCGAACACCCGCACGCCGCCCAGCAGCCGCAAGTTCTGGAACTCTGATCATGGCAAACGCATCCACCAAGGGCCTGGCCCAAAACTACGGCACCGGCCGCCGCAAGTCCTCCACCGCCCGCGTGTTTCTGCGCAAGGGCAGTGGCAACATCACCATCAATGATCGTCCGATCGACGAATTCTTTGGTCGTGAGACGGCGCGCATGATCGTGCGTCAGCCGCTGGAATTGACCAAGAACACCGAGACCTTCGACATCCTGGTCACCACCACCGGCGGCGGCACCACCGGCCAAGCCGGCGCCATCCGCCTCGGCATCGCCCGCGCACTGGTTGAGTACGACGAAACCCTGAAGTCCGAGCTGCGCAAGGCTGGCTTCATGACCCGCGACGCCCGCGAAGTCGAGCGTAAGAAGGTCGGTCTGCATAAGGCCCGTCGCGCAACCCAGTTCTCCAAGCGCTAAGCCCATCGCCCCGTGGGGGTGTCGTGGCAGCGCGCCTGCACATTGGTACAGGCGGCGCGACCACGCCTACCCACGGAACGAGGATCTACGTGCTTGCTGGTGGTGTTCATCCGTCAAGTGCGTTTGGATTTACAATCCGTTCCATAGCCCCGTCGCCAAGCGGTAAGGCACCTGACTCTGACTCAGGCATTCGGTGGTTCGAATCCATCCGGGGCTGCCAGTTCAAGGTCTTGGCAAGACCAACGAAGTCCAAAAAACCCCGGGAAACCGGGGTTTTTTGTTGTCTAGCGTCCATGATCGCCCAGCTGGGCGTCACCGGCATCCCGTTGCCGCAGCCGGAAGCGGTCTAGTTCGCTGGGCAGTTTTGCCACACATCAGCGAATACATTAATGTTTGCATGCATGAATTCATGGAGGCTCCCCGTGTCCATCACCTCGCAGGACATCGTGCCCTTCAACAAGGCCCGCGCCGATCTGACCCGGCTGACCGATGAGGTCCGTGCCGGCCACGAAAAAATCATCACCCGTAACGGCGAGAGTTTTGTGGCGCTAGTGGATGCCCGCAAGCTGGACTACTACCACCGGCTGGAGCGCGAAGCGCTGGCTCGGGCCAACGTCCAGCTTGGTCTGTTGAACGATGTGGCCGCTGGCTTGCAAGACATTCGCGCAGGCAAGCCCGGCATTCCGGTGGTGGAGGCCAGCGCGCGCGCTCAGGCGCGGTTCGACGCGGCGATCGCGGCACGCAAGGCCAAGGCCTGATGCTTGCGGGTTGTCCTAGGCCGGGCCTACGGGCACAGGCTGGACGAGGCCGTGGCCTTCCTGCTCGGTGTCGGCGCGGATGCCGCGGCGCAGACGCTGCTGGATCAGGCTTACGACACCCTGCCCAAGCGTCTGGCGCAGTCACCGCGTATCGGGCGCGGGTTCATCGCCCGCAATCCCGAGATACCCGAAGTACTAGCTGCTTGGCGATGACATCGAGCTGCGGGAGTACATCCTGGATGACGATCTGGTGCTGTATGCGATCCATCGGGACTGTATTCATTTGCTGACGCTGCGCCACCACCGCTAGTGCGGCGTCGACTTCAGTGAGCCGTGATCTATCCAACGTTGTTCAAGAGAAGCCACTGGCTGGGAAGCCCAGCTTCACAACCAACCCGCCACCCGGCGGGTTTGGTTTTGCCCGCGCGCCCACGATGCGACAATGCCGCACCCGCCCGGAGTTGCCCGCATGTCGCCCGTCACTGCCTTTGCGCCCCCCGCCATTGCTTTGTCTGCGTTGGATGCGGCGCTGCACGCGCGCGGTTATGCCGTGCTGGATGCGGCGGATGTGGCCCAGCTGGCGGGGGTGTCGCCGCTGGCGTTGCAGGCGCTGGAGCCTTCGTGGCAATCGCTGTGCTTGGACGATTATCTGAAAGACGGCGGACGTTATCGCAAGCGCCGGCATGCGTGTTTCATTGTTGAGGGCGAGCAGCTGCGGCAGGTACCGCATCGCATGCATTACCAACCGGTGCAATACAACGCTTTGCACGGCGGCATGCAGCGCTGGTTTGCGCCGGTTGAGCCGGCCACCATTGCGCAGCCCGCGTGGCCGGCGTTGATGCTTGCATTGGCGCGGGTATGTAGCCGGCAGCGACCGGTGCCGCGTTGGCATGTGGAGGCACACCAGTTCCGCATCGACACCACTGATGGCGTGGGCCGGCCCACGCCGGAAGGTGCGCATCGTGATGGGGTGGATTTCGTGGCGGTATTGCTGGTGGGCCGGCACGCCATCAAAGGGGGCGAAACCCGCGTGTTTGCGGCCCATGGCCCCAATGGGCAGCGCTTCACCTTGGATGCGCCGTGGTCACTGCTGCTGATGGACGATGCGCGGGTGATCCACGAATCCACCCCGATCCAGCCGCTAGGCGACACCGCCGGGCATCGCGATACGCTGGTGCTGACCTTCCGTAGTGCTGGGTTTCTGGGCGATGCCGAGGTTTGAGCCGCGCGGTGTGCAAGCTGCCCGCACACCGGGCGCTAAGGTTACAATTGCAACTAACAATTTTTGGGATGCGAGGTCAGCATGAAACTGGGTTCACTCAAGGCAGGCGGGCGCGATGGCAGCCTGATCGTGGTATCGCGTGATTTGTCGCAGGCGGTCCGCGCCACCGGCATTGCCGCCACCTTGCAGCAAGCGCTGGAGGATTGGGAAGCCACCGCGCCGCGCCTCAACGCACTGTCTGCCGAGCTCAACCAGGGCACCGCCACTGGCGCATTCGCTCTCGATATGGCGCTGCTGGCCGCACCGTTGCCGCGTGCCTACGAGTTTGTCGATGGCAGCGCCTACTTGCCGCATGTCGAGCGCGTACGCCGCGCGCGGGGTGCGCAGGTGCCGGAGAGTTTTTACGTCGATCCATTGATGTACCAAGCGGTCAGCGCCGGCTTCAATGGCCCGCGCGATGCCGTGAAGGTGGTCAGCGAGGAGTACGGCATCGATCTGGAAGCCGAGGTCGTGATCGTTACCGATGACGTGCCGATGGCAGTTACGCCGGAGCAGGCCGCCGCGCACATCCAACTGATCGGCCTGATCAACGATGTTTCGCTGCGCAATTTGATCCCGCCGGAATTGGCCAAAGGCTTCGGTTTTTTGCAGTCCAAACCGCGCAGCACCTTGAGCCCAGTATTCGTGACCCCGGATGAGTTGGGCGATGCGTGGCAAGACAGCAAGCTGCATTTGCCGATGCTCACCCACATCAATGGCGTGTGGTTTGGTGCGCCTGAGGCCGGCGTGGACATGCAGTTCAACTTCGCCCAGCTGGTGGCGCACGCCGCCAAAACCCGGCCGTTGTCGGCGGGCACGCTGGTGGGGTCGGGCACGGTGGCCAACGAGGACACTAGTTTGGGTGCATCGTGTTTTGCCGAACAACGCACGGTGGAAACCCTGCGCGATGGCAAGCCCAGCACGCCGTTCATGAAATTTGGCGATTGCGTGCGCATCGAAATGTTGGATCGCGCCGGCAACAGTATTTTTGGCGCGATCGAACAGCGCATCGAACACCAAGCCGCACCAAGGTAAGGCCATGCGTGACGCCCCGAGTGAAGCCTTGATCCTGTATTCGTATTGGCGCTCCAGCGCAGCGTATCGCGTGCGCATCGGGCTGAATCTCAAAGGCTTGCCTTACCGCACCGTCGCGGTGCATTTGCTAAAAGATGGCGGCCAGCAGCATGCCGAAGACTATCGGCAAATGAATCCGCAGCAGTTGGTGCCCACCTTGCAACACGGCCAGCGTCACCTCACCCAGTCGCTGGCGATTTTGGAATATCTGGACGACGTCTGGCCCACGCCTGCGTTATTGCCTGCCACCGCGCGCGAACGCCAGCGTGTGCGTGCGTTGGCGCAATTGGTGGCCTGCGATATTCATCCACTCAATAATCTGCGGGTATTGCAGTACTTCGAACACGAATGGCACCTGCCCGCACCCGAGCGCGAGCAGTGGGTCAAGCACTGGATCATGGATGGTTTTGCCGCATGCGAGGCGCTGCTGGCCGGGCACCCGGCCACAGGGGATTTTTGCGAAGGCAATGCGCCCGGTTTTGCCGATTGCTGCTTGGTACCGCAGGTGTACAACGCGCGTCGGTTTGGGGTTGATATGGCCGCGTATCCCACGCTTGCGCACATTGAGGCCAACTGCCTGGCACTGCCCGCGTTCGATGCCGCGCGCCCGGAGAACCAACCCGACGCGACTTGACGCGCCGGGGGCAGACTACACGATCAATGTGACGCAAACACATCCGCATACGGGTCGTGGTCGCCGCTGCCACCTTCCGACAGGCGGAATTTGAGTGCCAACCCATCGCGCGAGTCGGCGGCTTTGAGTGCTTCTTCCATTTCGATGCGGCCTTCTTTGTATAGTCGGAACAGGCATTGGTCGAAGGTCTGCATGCCGTCTTGCAGCGACTCTTCCATCGCCATCTTGACCTCGTGCACCTGTCCGCGCCGCAGCAAGTCGCGGATCATCGGGGTGTTGATCAACACCTCGGTGGCCGGCATCCGACGGCCATCCACGCCCAACACCAAGCGCTGACTGACCACGGCTTTCAAATTCAAGGCCAGATTCATCAGCACGTTTTTGTGCGCACCTTCCGGGAAGAAATTGAGAATGCGCTCGATGGTTTGGTCGGCGTTGTTCGAGTGCAAAGTGGCAAGGCAAATATGGCCGGTTTCGGCAAAGGCAATGGCCGCTTCCATCGTGGCCTCGTCACGGATTTCGCCGATCAAAATCACATCCGGAGCTTCACGCATCGCATTTTTCAGCGCGGCGTGAAAGCTCAGCGTATCCAAACCCACTTCGCGTTGGTTGACCACTGAGCGCTTGTGGCGATGCAGGTATTCGATGGGGTCTTCGATGGTCAGAATATGACCAGTGGAGGTGGTGTTGCGGTAGTCGATCATCGACGCCAGCGTGGTGGACTTGCCCGAGCCGGTGGAGCCGACGATCAACACCAGCCCGCGTGGGGCCATGATGATGTCCTTCAACACCTGCGGCAGCTGCAACTCCTCGATGGTGGGAATAACGCTGCGGATGGTACGGATCACCATGCCCACTTCGCCGCGTTGCTGGAACACATTGACGCGGAAGCGCCCACTGCCGGGTACCGAGATCGCCATGTTCAGTTCTTTTTCGCGCTCAAACTCGGCAATCTGCGCACTGTCCATGAGCGAATAGGCAATCGTCTTGCATTCGCCAGCGGTGAGTGTGGCCTCACTCATCGGCTGCAATACGCCTTCCATCTTGATGCTGATCGGTGCGCCGGTGGACAGGAACATGTCCGAGGCATCTTTTTCCGCCATCAGCTTGAAATACTGACTGATATCCATCTCATCATCCCCAAAGTGTCGCCAATGGCGTTGCAAGCCGCGCGACAGATTCCCACAATGGCCGCAGGCTCAACACCCAATGCGACCTCCCATGCGCTCAAGCTTCGCACAAATCCCCGCTTTGCTGTATGCCCCGCTGCTTTGTGGCATGTTGTTGGTGGGGGGCTGCGCCAGCCTGCCGCCGCCCACTGCGGAGTTGGATGTTGCGCAACAGGCGGTGACCCGCGCGGAAGCGGCGGATGCCGACCAGTACGCCGCCGATGCCTTGGCCAGCGCCCGCGCGAATTTGCAGCGCGCACAAGCGGCAATGGCCCGCCATCGTGATGACGAAGCCCGCGACGCCGCGGTAGCCGCCAGCGCCGATGCCGATCTGGCGCGCGTGCGCAGCGCCGCCGCCCGTACACGGGCCGATTTGCAGCAGCAACGGGCCGAGGTGGCCAGCCTGCAGACGCGCCTGAAACTCGCCGTGGACACCGGCGCAGGCAACCCGCTTGACCTGCCCTTGCCCGCAGGCAGCCCAGAACAGCGCCTACAAGCCTTGGACGCCGACCCGGTACTCAACCCCTTTGCGCAGTACGAGCGCTTGCAGGCGCGCCAAAGCGTGGCTGCGCTGGCCACGATCAGCCGCCGCAATTTGCCGGCGGGCTTGGCCTTGGCCGAACGGCGGGTGGGGATTGCCGAACAAGCCGCGCGTATCGAAGCCGGCAAGCGTGAACTGGAACGCTTGGCAACGACACGCAGCGAATTGCGGGTAGAGGCCAGCCGTCGCGATGCCGACCGTGCCATGGCCGAAGCCGAGCAACTGCGCCTGCAAGCGCAGATTCAGGCCGAAGACGCCGCGCGTGCGCGTGCGCAAGCCGAGCAGGCCGAGGCGGTACTGGATGGCGCGCAAGTTGAGCAGCAGGACAAAGTGGCCGCCGCACGCAGCAAAGAAGCGGCACTGGCACGGAAAGAGGCCGAATTGGTGGCAGGGGCCAAATTACCGGCGATGCGGCAAGACGCGCGTGGGGATGTCTATACGCTTGCCGGCGACGCCTTTACCGGCACCCAGGCGCAGCTGAGCAAGCCCGCGCTGGCCAGCCTGAAGGCGTTGGGGATCTACCTGACCGCCTTACCCACCGGCAACGTGCAGGTGATTGGCTACAGTGACAATCAAGGCAAGCCTGCGGCCAACCAATCACAGTCGGAGCGGCGTGCGCAGCAAGTTCGCGCCAGCCTAGTGGCGGCTGGGGTAGCGCGTGGGCAAATCACCGCACAGGGCAAAGGTGCGGCGGCACCGGTCGCCGATAATCGCAGCGCTGCTGGCCGCGCAAAAAACCGGCGCGTCGAAATCATTGTTCTTAAAGTGCAATAAAATCAATTAGTTAATATTTTGTTGCGTACGTGGAGCAGCGCTGAAGTCGGGGATAACAACGTGCCCACAGGGGCTTGCCAAGTGGCCCCGGCAGGCGTAGCGTCGGCTTACCAGATGGTTTGATTCCACTACCCCCATCTGGCCGGAGACCGGCCGATGCAGCACCCGTTCGACAACCCGGAGACCGCCGACGCAAGCCTGTTGTGTGGCCGGGTTGGGCGGCAGTCGAGTGCCCCGTCACCGGTCGCAAGCAAACCCACCCCAACGCCCCGTGCCGCTCAGCGCCGGGGCGTTTTTGTTGGTGCAGCGGGCACAGACGCTGCGGCAAGCACCCGCAGCATCACCCATTTCGCCAGCAGTTCGCAGCTGTTGGTGCAATTCCCGGCAACCTTGGGTTGCCATCCCCACGCGTCCGGGCGCATGTCCGGCGCGATTTGTTGACGCAGGAGGTTTCCATGTTCGAAGGGCAATCGCAGGCTGAAATCGAATCGCTGATGAAAGCCAATACCGAGTTCCGGCAATTGTTGTATCGCCATCGTGAGCTCGACCGTCAGGTCATGGATGCGGAACTGGGTGTGCTGCCGCTGGACGACAACACCCTTGGGCTGATGAAACGTGAAAAGTTGGTCGCCAAGCAACGCCTGTTGCAGATGTACGAACGCGCCAACTAGATCGCGCGCGCCGGAGTGGCTGCAGCTGCCGCCGCTCCGGCGTGATGCGGGCATGACAATTCATCACCAAGCCCGCAACGCCCGGATGCTACCCTGATGGGCAATCATTTTCGGGTGTTGCGATGAGCCTTCAAGAAACACAAACGACACTGTCGCAAAAAATGGCTTGGGTCTTGGAGATTTTGCAGGGCGCCTCCACCGCGCAGGCAGTCGCCGCGCGTGAGCAGTTGGATCCTGCCTTGCTTGAGCGTTGGTTACAGGCCGGCCAACAGGGCTTGGAACACGCCTTGCGCGCACAACCAGACGCAGCCACCGCACCCACATATGGCGACCTGCGGGACTTGATTCCGCGCCCCTTTGCCACCCACGCCATGGTGGTGGTGGCCCCGCAAGAGTCGCTGAGCTTGGCATGGCAGCGGATGCAAGCAAGTGATGTGTCGCAATTGCCGGTGATGGAGGGTAGCCGCATCGTGGGCATGCTCGACGAGTCCGACGTGCTCTTGCATGTGTATGGCGATGAGGCGCGCTTTGCCGATCCGGTATCGGCGGCGATGGTGGCGCGTTTGGACAAGGTCAATGTGGCTGCCCCTATCGAAGCCTTGCTGCCGGTGTTTGACCGTGGCCACGTGGCCATCGTGATGGCGGGCGAGCAGTTCCTGGGCCTGATCACCCGGATCGACTTGTTGGACTACCTGCGCCGCCGCGCGCGCTGATGCGTCCGTATCAGTCGAACGTAATCCCGTAGCGTTCGCGCAGGGCCCGGCGTTCACGCCGCAGCAGCCAGCGCAGCGCACGCAAGGTCAGGCTGTTGCGTGCGGGTGCAGGTTGCGCACCCACGAACACCGGCGCGTAGTCGATGCCTTCGGCGGGTGGCGACACACCCAGAAAACGGCAGACCTCGGCCACGCAGACCGCAGGTTGCGCACGTAACTGCGCACTTTGCATCAGCAACACTTGTTCCGCAGGAAAATGTGCGTACAGCACATCCAACTGCCGCGCGTAATCGCCGCGCGCACGGTAGCTATGGCGGCGCGTGTGCGAATCCTGCGCCAGCGGGGTGGCGTCTTGGCGCAGCCGCCAGCGCTCCAGCAGCAGGGCCGGCCACAGCGGCCACGATTCCCAGCCGCGTGCGCGCTCCATGCGGTAATGCGACAGCGCACGTTCGGCTGGCTCGCGCAGCAGCACCACCCAGCGCATCGCCGGATGGTAGTGGGCAATCCTTGCAATACATTGCGGCAAGAACAGGTAAATTGGCGTGGCATCGCCGTACAGAAGTGCACCGTGCAGGGCCGCATCGGGTGCAGCATCAAATGCATCCGCATAGTGCGCATCGATGCTGGCCACCGTGCTGTGTGCGTCCAGTTCCAAGGCATCAAACACATGCGCTTCTTTGTTGCGTGGCAGGCACAGTTGCGGGTGTGCGGCCAGGTAATGCGCTAGCGCACTGGTGCCGCACTTTTGCGCCCCGCCGATCAAAAATTGAATACGTGGCTCAGGCGCGGGCGGGGTCATGCGGGTCACCTGTCGCCAAAACCTGCACGTTGACCTCGGCCGGCAGCGGGAACAGCCCGTTGAAGTGTTCGATGGAGTTGTCGATCACCTCAAATGACAGGTCTGCTTCATGCCGGCACAGCACGCGCCGATGGTGTTGATGCAAATCCGGTGCCTGCACCAAGCGTGCGCGGATGCGGTAAATACCGTGCGCCAATTGCGCTTGAAAGCGGATGTGGATATTGACCTGGCGTTGCTGCGGCGCGCGGGTGGGCAAGCGGATGCGGCGGCCACTCAGGGGCACGCCGTGCTCGTCGAGGATGTCCACGATGCACGCGGCATCGGTCAGTGCGGGATCCAGCTCCAGCTCGGCGCAGACGGTAATGCTGTCACCATAACGCAGCGCCAAGTGGCTGCCACCTTCGGCAAATGCCAATGTACGCACGCCACCGTCGGCGCTGCGAAACCCCTCGGGCGTGCGTACCGGTGGTGGCAGGGTTTGTGCTTGTGCCTTGAGATGCACCCGATACAAATATTCTTCGATGACGTCCTGTGGGCTGCCCAGCATGGCCATCTGCCCCTGTTCCAGCAATAGCGCGTGCTGGCAGAACGTGCGCACCGCATTGAGGTCATGGCCCACAAACAGCAGACTGGTGCCGCGCGCCAAAATTTCTTGGATGCGGGTCATGGCCTTGGCTTGGAACGCGGCATCACCCACTGCCAAGGCTTCGTCCACGATCAGGATGTCGGGATCCACATGCACCTGCACCGAAAACGCCAGCCGCACCGCCATCCCCGAGCTATATGTTTTGACCGGCTGGTCGATGTAGTCACCGATATCGGCAAACGCGATGATGGCGCCCAGTAACGCGTCGATGCGGGCCGTGGCAAGCCCCAAAATTGCACCATTGATGTAGATATTTTCGCGCCCGGTCAGCTCCGGGTTGAAGCCCGAACCCAACTCCAGCAGCGCTGCCACCCGGCCATGCGTGTGCACTGTGCCGGAGGTCGCGGGCAGTACTCCGGCGATGATTTGCAGCAAGGTGCTTTTGCCACTGCCGTTCAGGCCGATGATGCCCATCGCCTGGCCACGGTGCAGGGTAAAGCTGATGCCATGCAGGGCTTCATGCACATGCAGGCGTTTTTGCGCGGCCTGCTGCAGGCGGCCCGCCAGTGCCGGTGCGATGGGGGCCAGGCTGCTGCCGCTGCGATGCAGGGCAGGGGCGATCAGCCGTTGCGCCGGTGAAGCCCAGATCCGAAAGGTTTTGCAGACATCGCGCACCACGATGACTGGGCGGGTATCGCCATCGCTGTGCTGCACATCGTCCATTGGCGGATTGCTGTCTTGATGAACCAAAGTGATGGCGGCCGCAGTCTGAATCCAGTCGGCATTGTAGCGGCTGTGGCGGGCACTGCTGGAAACCTAAATTGTGCGCAAAAAAACGGGCGGCCCGAAGGCCGCCCGTCTTGTACTACTACCGGTAAAGCACGGTACCCGATTACAGACCCGGGTTGCCGTCCGGCGTGGTCTGGCCGCCGCTCGGGCCGCCATCCGGAGCCTGACCGCCGTTCGGGCCGCCCGGCGTGCCGGTGGAGCCACCGTTACCGTGGAAGTCCGGGGTCCACTCTTGGTTGAAGTCGGACGGACGCTGACCCGGCTGCACGGAGAAGTTGCCTTCTTCGTAGTCACGCAGGTACTGCTCGCCACGGGTGTCGCTGTCGGTGACGTTGGTCAACACGTTCGGCAGCGAGCTGTTCACCAGGCTGGACGCAACCAGACCCGGGAACTCAGCGGTGACAACCGCACGCCACTTACCGGCGCTCGGAACACCCCAAGCGCCGATCGCGCCGTTGGTGCCCGCTTCCAGATCAGAGGAGTTCAACTGCACCGAGGCACCGGCCGGCACCCACACGCGCACTTGCGATGCACCGTGCATACCGTTGTTGTCGATACCTTCCAGCGAGACGTAACCGTCGGTGGCGCTACGGTTGGTCAGGCGGATGAAGCTACGCTGGGTGGTGTTGCTGCCCGGGTTGATGGTGAAGATTTCCATCGTGGAGCCGTTGTAACGCAGCGGCAGCACGTCGCACACCTTGTTGGCATGGTCGTCGTTGAACGGCGGGGTGGCGATTGCACCGGCGCGGGTGAACGTGGTGTTGACGTGGTTCGGATGGTCGTCGATCACGCGGTTGGTGTTCTGGAACGCACACACGCGCAGACGGTTGGTGAACACGCCGGTGGCCATGTTCAGGCCGGCATTGGCGGCAGTGTAGGTGAAGCTGACCTGGTTGCCGGACACGGTACCGCCGGTGCCACCATTGGTCAGGGTGACCAGGGTGCCATTGGTGCAGTCGGTGCCGCCGTACATCAGATAGACGCGGTCATTGATACCGGCATCGTCAAAGGCGTTCCAGTCATCGCCACCGTTGCCGGTGATGGTGGTGTTGAAGGTGTCCGAACCCATGAACACAAAGTTGCCGGCACCGGTGTTGTTGATGGTGACGTCACCCAGGTTGATGACCTGCGAGTTGTAGTCCGCCGGAGCCTGCACGTTGCCGCCCAAGCTGTTGTCATTGGCCGAGCCCAGCTTGCCGTCGAAGCTGAACAGGGTCTTCGGCAGCTGATCTTCAGTATAGTCGTCCGCCACGTCGATGTACTTGTCCACTTCCGAACGGGTGGAGTCGGCACACGCGGTGACGCCGCTGACGCGCTTCAGAATCTGACGGCTGACGGTGGAACCCTGGTAACGGCTGTCGTTGGTGGCGTTGACCATCCAGAATTCAGCGTCCACCTTGTCGGTACCGCCGCCGGCAGCACCGATGGCGAATTCGTTCAAGCTGGTCAGCTTGGCATTCCGCCAACGCAGCAGGATGCCGGCGCTGGGGTTCAGGGTGTTGCCTGCCGGCGGGATGATGCGGAACGAAGCGGTGCGGTTGCCGTCGTAGAAGGCATCGAACTGCACGGTCCAGCCAGCGCCAGCCAGCGAGGGCTCAAGGATCATTTCAGGAGCGGTCGGAGCGATACCGGCGAACAGTGCGCCGTCGGTGGTGTCCGAGCAGCTGGTGTCGGGCTGCGGGTAGGGCAGGCCGGACGGCACGCAGTTGTTGCGGTTCAACTTCACGCGAACGGTGAAGCCGGTGGACACCTGCACCGCGTTATCCGGCGGGTTGATGTCGAACACCAAATCTTCAGTCATGGTGTAGTTGAAGTTGGGTGCCAGCAACAGCTGGTAAGCCACGTTTTCAGCAGCGGCCAGGTCGGCGGCATTGGCCGGGCTGGACTGCGGATCAACGTTCGGGGCAGCCTGGTTCAAGGTGCCATAGGTGTAGGCCGCAGCGGCGCCGGCCAAGCCCAGACCGGCCACGAGGGCAACGGCGAGGACGTTCTTCTTCATGCTAGACATGTCTAACTAACTCCTGTCAGTTGATAAAACGGATGATTGCAACTTGCTCCGGCTGCACGGCCCACGCCCGGTACCAGGAGGCTGTGCCCTTGGCATCCGGTTTCTTCTAGGCTTGCTGAATTCTGGTGAATCTTTTTGACGAAATTGCCCCGGCAATGACCAGACGCAAATCCCCCCTGCTCCCCTAGTTGATCAAGTTGCAGTGCGGACGCTAACCCAATGTTCAGGGTGCGTCAACTCCCGCAGCTAGGGGGGGTAGGGTAAATGCATTCCTGAATGCGATACCCGTTAGACTTTGTGACCTAGGTCAATCGCCGGGTGGCGCATCAAGGCAAGCCCGGTTCGGCATCTATCGCGGCATCCCTCTGTAAGCTATTGCGACTGTGCGCCGATTGCGCGGCGTTTGCCTTGGAGTGTTGATCTTGCCCACTGCGTTTGTGCACCCGTGGCAGTACGCCGGGTTGATTCGGATTTTGACCTGGCGCGATATCAGTGGCCGTTACCGTGGCTCGCTGTTGGGCGGGCTGTGGGCGTTGTTGACGCCGCTGCTGATGCTGGCGGTGTTTACCTTTGTGTTTGGGGTGGTAGCCCCCACCCGCTGGCCGGGTGCGGAAGCGCAGGGCATGGGCATGTTTGCACTGCGGCTGCTGGCCGGGATGCTGGTACACGGCCTGCTGGCGGAGTTGCTGCAACGCGCGCCAAGCTTGGTAACCGCGCAGCCCAACTATGTCACCAAAGTGGTATTCCCTTTGGAAACATTGGCTTGGGTGGCATTGTTGACGGCCATGTTTCATATGGTGATGGGGGTGCTGGTGCTGGTGGTGCTCAATGCCGTGCTGGGCACGGGCTTGTCACCCACGCTACTGGCGCTGCCGCTGATCTTGTTGCCGTTTGCACTGTTGCTGCTGGGGCTGTGTTGGTTGCTGGCGGCGTTGGGGGTGTATCTGCGCGATTTGAACCAATTGGTGGGCCCGTTGGTCATGGTGTGCATGTTTTTGGGGCCGGTGTTTTATCCACGCCAAGCCATGCCCGCATTGGCGCAGCCGTGGCTGGCGTTGAACCCGATTACCATCCCGGTGGAGCAAATTCGGCGTGTGCTGTTTGACAGTCAGTGGCCAGACGGGTGGGTTCTGGCACAGTATTCTGTGGTGTCCGTGGCCGTGTACCTGTTTGGCTTGTGGGCGTTTACCCGGTTCAAGAAAGGATTCGCCGATGTCCTCTGATGTTGCACTGCGCGCCGCGCCGCGCGACCGCCTGTTGGGCGAGTTGCTGCTGGAAGCCAACCTGTTGGGCGAGGCCGACCTTGAGCGCGGGCTGGCCCTGCAAGAAAAAATCGGTGGCCGTATTGGCAGCGTGCTGATGCGCATTGGGGCGGTCAGCGAAGACAACCTGCTGCAAGTGCTGGGCCGGCAATTGGGCTTGCCGCTGATGGGGGCCGAGCTGCCGCTGCCCGACGAAGACATGTTGCGGCTGACCGCCGGACAGGCGGCCACCGGCATCGACTGGTTGCTGGATCAGCAAGTGCTGGTGTGGCCGGGCGAAGGCAATGATTTGCTGTGCGCCGCGCGCGACCCGCTGCTGCCGGCCTTGCGTGAGGCCATGCAGCATGCCTATCCGGGGCGCAAGGTGCATTGGTGTCTGTGCCGCGCACAAGATTTGGAACGGATGCTGGATGGCTTGGCGCACAGCGCGCGCGCCGATGATTTTTTTGGCGGTGGCGATGAGCAGCAATTGCGTGCGATGGCCGAAGAAGCGCCGGTGGTGGAGCTGGTCAGCAATCTGATGGCGCAGGCGGTGGAGCAGCGCGCGTCGGACATTCACTTAGAGCCGGAAGAACGCACCTTCAGCGTGCGCTTTCGTATCGACGGCGTGCTGCATAGCCGGCTGAGCCTGCCGCGTGACCGTTTCGATGCGGTGGCGTCGCGCTTGAAGTTGATCTCCGGCATGGATATTGCCGAGCGCCGCCTGCCGCAGGACGGACGTATGTCCACCCGCGTGGGTGGGCAAGAAATGGACATCCGTGTGTCGGCTTTGCCGGGGGTGCATGGCGAATCCATCGTGATGCGCCTGTTGCCCAAGGAGCGCAAGGAATTGGGGTTGGAACGGCTGGGCTTTGAGGCCGATCACCTGGCCATGATGAAAGCGTGGACGGCCGAAGCCAATGGCATCGTGCTGGTCACCGGCCCCACCGGCTCGGGCAAATCCACCACCTTGTATGCGGCGCTGGCGGCGGCCAATGACGGGCTGAAAAAAATCATCACGGTGGAAGACCCGGTGGAGTTTCAGCTACCGGCCATCACCCAGATTCAGGCGCATCCAGAGATTGGGCTGACCTTCGCCAATGCGTTGCGCTCGATTTTACGGCAAGACCCCGACGTGATCATGATCGGCGAAATCCGCGACCTGGAAACCGCCGAGATCGCCGTGCAAGCCGCACTGACCGGGCATCTGGTGCTGAGCACCTTGCACACCAACGACGCCATCAGCGCGTTCACGCGCTTGGTGGACATGGGCGTGGAGCCGTTCTTGGTAGCTACCCCCGTGCGCGCGGTGCAGGCGCAGCGCTTGGTGCGCAGGCTATGCCCGCAGTGCGCGCGCCCGCACCCGGTGCCGGCTGAGATTGAAACCGAGGCGCGGGTGTTTGCCGAGCGCGTGCTGCCCGGCGTGGCCCCGCGCTGGATGAGTGCGGTGGGTTGCAACCAGTGCATGCACACGGGCTATCGCGGGCGTTTGGGTATTTACGAATTGGTGCCAGTGAGTGAGCCGATGCAGCACTTGATCGTGAGCGGCGCATCGGTCAATGAGATGAAAAAATTGGCACGGGACGAGGGTTGCCGCTTCCTGCGCGACGATGGTCTGCTCAAAGCATGGCAAGGCCTCACTACGGTGGAGGAAGTGCTGCGTGTTGCCGGCACGTAAGCGCTAACCCATGCCTAGATTTCACTATCAAGTATTGAATGCCCAAGGTGTCAGCCTGGAAGGCATGTTGCGTGCCGATAGCGAGCGCGACGCGGCGCGACAATTGGAGCGGCGCGGGTTGTCGGTGGTCGAAATTCGCTCGGGCGAATCTGGCGGGCGCGTGCAGCGAGGCCGCTTGCGGCATGCCGATGTGATTTTGTCCCTGCAAGAATTGGCCACCATGCTGACCTCCGGGGTCAGCATTGCCGATGCGGTGGGCAGCCAGGCGCTGGGTGCGCACCACCCGCGCATCGTGGCTGCCTACGCCAGCATGTCGCGCGATTTACAGCGCGGGCAGGCGTTTTCCGCCACTTTGGCCAAGTGCGGGTTGCCACTGCCAGAATATGTGATCCAGCTGGCGCGCGCCGGCGAGTTGACCGGTGAATTGGGGCGCGCCCTGCGCGATGCGTCCACCCAGTTGGAATACGAGCAGCAATTGCGCAACGAAATGCGCAATGCGCTGATCTACCCGGCGGTGCTGGTGCTGGCCGGGGTGGCGGCGGTGGCCATCATGTTTATTTTTGTGGTGCCCAAATTTGCGTCCTTGCTGCAACACGCCAAGGACTTGCCGCTGCTGGCGTGGCTGGTGTTGCACGCCGGCACCTGGACGCGGGCCAACTTTGGGCTGTTGTTGGTGCTGCTGGTGCTGGCCGGTGCCGGTGCCACCTGGGCGTTGCGCAAGCCGGAGTTGCGTGCAGCGGCGATGGACAAGCTGTCACGCTGGCCGGTGGTGGGGCCGTGGTTGGTGGAAGCCGACACCGCGCGCTGGGCCAAGGTGCTGGGGGCGCTGCTGGGCAATAAAGTGCCACTGATGCGGGCCTTGGAATTGGCGCAGGCGGGGTTGCAGTTGCCGCAGCGGCGTGCGCGCATGGGTGAGGTGGCGCGTGCGGTGCGCGGCGGGGCATCCTTGGCCGATGCGCTGGAAGACCACGACGCGCTGACCGCAACGGGCTACAACTTGGTGCGGGTGGGCGAGCGTTCCGGCAAATTGGCAGCCATGCTGGATTCATTGGCCAAGCTGTATGAAGAAGCGGGCCGCAACCGCATGAAGCGCGTATTGATCTTGCTGGAACCGATTGCCATTCTGGTCATCGGCAGTGTGATTGGCACGATTATTTTGGGCGTGATTCTGGCCATCACCAGTGCCAATGATTTGGCTGTTTAACGGTCGCCAGACAACATCAAGACAGGACTTTCGATGCAACAGCGCAACTTCCCATTCTTACCTAGGCAAGCCGGCTTCACCTTGCTGGAAATGATCGTGGTGCTGGTCATCATCGGCCTGATCATGGGCTTGGTGGGGCCGCGCCTGTTTGGGCAGGCCGACAAAGCCAAGGTGCAGACCGCCAATACCCAAGTGAAAATGTTGCGTGGTGCATTACAGACCATGCGCCTGGATATCAGCCGCTGGCCCACTGAACAAGAAGGCTTGCAGCTACTAACCACCAAACCGGCCAATGCCGATGCTGCGCGCGGCTGGGCCGGCCCGTATCTGGACGAAGCGGTGCCGATGGATCCGTGGGGCAAGCCGTATCAGTATTCACCGCAGCCCAGCGGCAATAACCCGTTCACGCTGTATTCGTTTGGCGCGGATGGCAAGCCCGGCGGCGAAGGGCAGGATGCCGATCTTGGCTACACGCCCGGGCAGACTGCGACCAACCCACAATAATCGCGCGCCATGCGTCAGGCCGGTTTTACCTTGCTGGAAATGATCGTGGTGCTGGCTCTGTTGGGGTTGGTCACGGCGATGGTGGTGCCGTCGATGTTGCGCGGGATCGACAGTTGGCGACGGCAGGCGGCGATGGATGGCTTGCTCGATCAAATCCGCGCCTTGCCGGGGGTGGCGCGTGCCAGTGGCAAGACCGTGGTGATCGACGATAAAACGCTGGCATCGACAGCAGCGCCTTTGCAGATTGAAGCCGGCTGGACATTGGCAGCGCCGGTGCCGATGACGGTGGCCGGTAGTGGCGTGTGCAGCGGCGGGGAAGTAACGGTGGGCAATGCCTACGGGACGCGCAGTATCAAAATCGCCGCGCCGTTCTGTGACCCGGTGGTGGTGCCGTGATCCGCCGCACACAGGCGGGCTTCACCTTGTTGGAGGCCATCGTGGCGTTGGTGGTGTTCACCATGGGTGCGTTGGCCCTGTATGGCTGGCTGTCCACCAATATCATCACCTTGGACCGAATTCGGGCGCGGCAGCAAATGGAGCTGACCATGCACTCGGCATTGGATCTGGTGCGCCGCACCAACCCCATGGAAACCCCGGATGGGCAGCGCGAGGTGGGGAACTTGCGGGTGAGCTGGTCCAGCGTGTTGCTAGAGCCTGCCAAACCCAATGTGGTGCAGTCCGGGCGGCCCGGGATTTTTGTGGTGGGGCTGTATCAGGTCAGTGTGCGGGTGTCGCGCAATGGGCAGATCTTGCAGACTTTCGGCGTGCGTCAGGTCGGATGGAAGCAAGTGATGGCAACGCCGGTGGACATGTGATGCGGGCATCGTCATTGCAACGTGGCGGCATCCGTAGCGTCGCCCATGGCTTCACCTTGATGGAGATGCTGGTGACGCTGGTGCTGATTGCATTCGCCACCATGTTGATGTTTCAAATGCTGGGCAGCTACCGCGTTGCGCGTGAGCGCGTGCAGGCGCAGGCGGGGTTGATCGACCGGCAAACCCTGTTTCAGGCATGGTTTCGGGATAGCGTGCATGGCTTGTACGCGGCCCCCAATTTGCATATGGAAGGCAGTGCCGAGCAATTTTCCGGCACCACGCTGAATCCCCTGTATGCCTTGGAGGGCACTCCCACCACGTTTGCGTGGCAGCTACACAAGGCCGCCGATGGTGGTACCGAGGTGGCGTATGTCGAAGCCAATCAGGAACGCTGGCGTTTGCGTCTGCAAGGTGCCAGTGGTGCGCATTTCATTTATGTGGATGCCGCATCCAAACAAACCGATCGCTGGCCGCCACAATTTGGCCTGATCAACCCCGAAGGTTTACCGGCACTGGTGGGGCTGGTGCGTGACGGGGCAGACGATGGGGTGTCGCAGTTGGCTGCGGTGTTGGGCCCGCTGGAGCCACCCAAGCGGTTGTACGGCAACGAGCAGACCATGGAATGACGCAGTCCCGCCACCAATCTGGATTTGTGCTGGTGCTGGTGTTGGCCATGCTGGTGGTACTGGGCCTGCTGGCTGGTTCCATCGCGGCGGTGACCTCGCGCTTGTTGGAGCAGTCGCAGCAGCGTGCGCAGGCGATGCAAGATGCCCTGGACATGGACAGCACCCGCGCCACGGTGTTGTATCTGCTCAGCACCCAGCGCATGACCTTGGGCGGGCTGACCGTGGACAATATGGTGTCCGGGGGCGAGGACGGTGTGCGTCCGGCGGTTAGTGATGCCGATTTGGAGTCATGGCTGCCGATTGGCAATGAAGTGGCGTTGGACGGTCGCGCCAACCAAGGCTTGGGCGGCGCACGTTTTGCCCTGCAAGACGATTACGGCCTGTTTGGGGTGAACTGGAACCCCCCCGACAAGCTGGAAAAACTATTGGCGCAGGGGGGGCAGCCACGGCCAGTGTCGGCGGGCGCGCTGTTCAACCGGTTGATGGACTACCAAGACCGCGACGATCTGTACCGGCTCAATAGTATGGAAGCGGAAGGCTACCGTGCTGCCGGCATGGCCCCGCCCACCAATTTGCCGGTGGCCACGCCGATGGAGTTGATGCGGGTCATCGGTTGGCAGCAAGCGCTGTCCTATCTCAGCCCGGCCCAGATCAGTGCCACATTGACGGTGGAACCTGCCTCCATCGTCAATGTGAATACGGCCCCAGCTGCAGTATTGTTGACCGTGGACGGCATGGATGCAGAGAAAGCCGCGCGCACGATTGCGTTCCGGAAAGTTCAACCGTTCCTGAGTGCGTTGGCGTTTTCCGAGTTTCTGGGGCTGGAAAAGTCGATGGAAGCCCCGGTGGCCGTGTATCCTGCCGCGTCCGGCACATTGAAGCTGTGGCCTTCGCATGGAGGGCAGGTGACATTGATGCATTGGTCGATGACCCCGATTGAGGACAAGGGTCACCCTTGGCGCGAGGACTATGAGCTCATCCAATCCCAAGCCCCAGCAACGGACGCCGTTGCTGAACCGGTTCGCTCGCGGCTTTTCCGCAAGCCGGTGGCTGCGCGGCAGTAACGGGCTGCGGCAGCTGAGCGAAGGCGGCAACGGCCAGGAATGGCTGCTGGCGCGGCATCTGTGTGCCTATACGGTGCTGGAAGGTGCCGCGGTGCCCGCGCGTAAGCGCAAGGGCTTCGTGGACATGGCATTGGCGCGCTGGTCGCCGTTTGCCGATACCCAATCCCATGTGGAGTGGGTGGGCGATCGGGCGATGGTCTGGGCATGGTCACGGGCGCGGGTGCTGGCCGGTCCTGATGCGATTGACCTGCCATCACCGCGACGGATGCTGCCGGAGTCGTTGTTTCGGGATGCCCCGCAGGTCAGCGGTGAGCAGTTGGTGCAGCTGGACGAAGGCTTGGAAGGGCGGGTCTGGCGCGAACACGTGCTGGTGGCGTCACGCTGGTGGAGTGCTGCACCGGATCTGCACGACTGGAACGAGTTTCGGCGCGGCGCAGGCTTGTCGCCGGCCAGCGCTGTGCCTGACATCCTCGCCGCCAACTTGCAGCCGCAACCGTGGGTGGCGTCGGGCAGCCCTGACATTCGCGAGGCGTTTGGTCACTATCGCGGCTATCTGACCTTGGCGGCAGCGGGGGTTGCCACGGCGGTGCTGATGGCGCTGCTGGTTGGCGTGTTGGCGCTGAAAATTTCGATCTGGCAGGTGGATCGACAAATCGCTGAACAAGAACAGGCGCTGGATAAAATCATCACTGCGCGCGACAGCGCGCTGCAAGCACGTGCAGCGATCGATGCGCGCCTGTCGCTGCGGCCGCCGGCCGGGCAAGTGGAGTTGCTGGGGGTGGTGTCCGGCTTGATGCGCGGGCAATGGCAATTGCTGGAATGGAAATTGCCCGATGCGCGCACATTGGAAGTGACCGCCCGCATGACCAACCCGGATCCACGCGCCATCGTGAGTGCATGGGAAGCCTCGAAGCGGTTTACCGATGTCACCGCCGAATTGGGTAAACAGCCCAATAGTGTGGTGATCAAGGCGCATATCCAGCGCGCATCCAGCCGGGGGCCACAGCCATGAGCAGCCTGACAATGGCATCGCGTTTGCGCGGGATGCGTGAAGAGTGGCGCGGTAATGCACGCCTACGATTGGGCGTGATGGTGGCGGCAGCGGTGGCATTTTTGTATGTGTGCCTGGTGTTGATGGACTGGCGCAATGATTTGCACGCGCAGTATCAGCAGCGCACCTTGCAGCTTTACAAGATGGGCGCGCTGGCTGGGCAGGAGCATTGGCTGGGACGGGCGCAGAACGCCAAAGCCGCCGAAAAAGCATTGCAGGCGGAGATTCCCTACGCGGCCACGATTGGGCTAGCGCAGGCAGAGGCGCAAACCATGGTGCGCCAACTGATGACGGCATTCGGCAATAAATTGACCAGCGAAGCACGGCCGCCTGCGCAGGTAACTGGGCAGCCCGGCGTGTGGAAGGTGCCGGTGACTCTGCGTGGCGTGTTGAGCCAGCCGCAAATGCTGGAAATTTTGCGGCGGCTGGAGGATTCGGATCGGCTGGTCACGGTGGAAGAGTTTTCATTCACCTTTGTGCAGGGGCTGCCCAATATGTCGTTGACGCTGGCGGCGTATTACCGGGTGGGCACTGGCAAGCCGCAGGGAGCGAACGATGGCGCTGGTTGAACTTTTGCAGCGCAGGCGAATGACCGCCACCGTCGTGGCCGGCGCACTGCTGGGCAGCTTGGTGGGTTTGTTCTTGCCCATTCGTGCGGCCGATCCACCCAAGGCCGATGAGGCCACGTGGTCGCTGCCCAATGCGCAAGCACTCAAGCGCTTCAGTGACAACACCTATCAAGCGGTGCGCAGTGCCAAGTTCTGGGGCGATTTGCAGATGCCCGGCCAGCGCGGCAATGAGAAAAAAGCGACGGCGTGGGTGTTGACCAGCATCGTGACGCGTCCGTTGGTGCAGGTGTCGATCAGCGAACAAAGCAAGCAAGGCCAACCGGTGCAGACATGGGTGCGGATTGGCGGCAAGTTTCCGGATGGTGCGGTGCTGGACGCGGTGACCCGTGACCGCATTTGGTTTACCAAGGATGCGTGCAAGCACGTGCGGTCGCTCTACCAAAACCCGTTGCACCCCGATCCCGAGGGCTGCATCGGTGCGGATGGCAAACCGCTGGCACCGGCGGAGACCACCGCCAAGCCGGGGAGGCCAGATCCCGGCAAGCCCACCCCCGATAAGCCGACACCTAGCGGTACTCCACCCATGGTGCCAGCCCCTGGCACGACGTCACCCGCATCACCCTCTTCACGCAATCTTGTAGGCAAGCAACCGGCATGAATACTTTTCGTCCCCTTCTCGCGGCTACCGGTATTGCGCTATTGGCCGGCGCGTGCACGACACCCCGCCTAGTGCTGCCCGAACCCCTGCCCACGGCGACGCGTACCCAGCAGGAGGCTGCAACCTTGCTGGAGCAAACCAATGCACAGCCCATCCGACAGGGGCTGACCGTAGGTGACACCCCAGCCATTCCCGATAGCGGTGCGGCCAGTGTTTCTGGGTTGCAAGGTGAACCGATGCCGCCGCTGAAAGGTGGCGCGGTCAACGTGAATATCGAAGGCATGCCCGTGCCTGCTTTCATCAACGAATTTTTTGGACAAATTCTGGGCGCAGGCTTCCAGATGGATCTGCAAGTGTCGAAGATGAATGACCTGGTGACCCTGCGCACCGCAGGCCCGCAATCACCGAAGGAGTTTTAC